>Ga0129314_1000099_pt1 | contig 111786 bp, 105 predicted proteins | sample O1111metagenome_FD_94431 | JGI IMG/M metagenome (GOLD analysis project Ga0129314, IMG submission 94431) | Orangutan individual fecal microbial communities from fecal samples from Wisconsin, USA - O1111 metagenome | ecosystem: Host-associated > Mammals > Digestive system > Large intestine >...
AAAAGACGGATCGCATCGGCATTTGGCGCTTTTCCATAGATATGTGAAAAGAACTCTACCGTTTGTTCCGCTTTACGGTTCATCAGTTCATGCAGCACGGTTTCCATGGAGCTGCCATCGCTGTGGCAGAAAAATAAAGTGCAGTCATTGCAGTGCTCGGTCAGGAGCCGAAAATATACCTGTTCTTCGGCGTTTATGGCGCGGAGGATATCCTCCGGCTGCGCGCTGCACTTTGCTTTTTCGTATTCTTCCGCGACGGGAGCAAAGAGAACCTGCATCGTCTCAAAAAAATCCTGAAGCAGACTGGCAAACAACGCGTCTTTATTCTTGTATCTTGTGTAGATGGCCCCCGTAGTAACACCGGCTTTTTCGGCGATCTTGTGCAGAGAGGCCTTCTGAAAGCCGTAAGCAAGAAATTCCGAATAAGCAGCCTGAATGATCCCGTCATCCAGGGAATGATCCTTATTGGCCATGTCTTCACTCCTCTGCGTCTAAATAATAACGTCATTATCGATAACGACATTATTATAGCGTTCTTTTTGCTGCTTGTCAATGCGAATTGCACACTCCTTTGCAAAAACATACCTTGACAAATCTCGTCTCAAAAGAAAATTTTACAGAAGTACGCTCTTGAACACGGGTACACCAACTTCCGCTTTTACATTGACGACGGCATTTCGGGAACGACCTTCAATCGGCCTGGTTTCCAGGAGATGATTGCCGATGTGGAGGCGGGAATCGTCAAACGGGTCATCATCAAGGATATGTCCCGCTTTGGCCGTGATTATCTGCAGGTGGGTATGTATACCGAGATCATGTTCCCGGAGCATGATGTTCACTTTATCGCCGTAAACGATGGGGTGGACAGTAACCAGGGCGACAATGAGTTTACCCCCTTCCGCAATATCATCAATGAGTGGTATGCGAAAGACACCAGCAAGAAAATCCGTGCCGTTATGAAGGTCAAAGGGAACGCCGGAGAACATTTGACGACTAATGCGCCCTACGGATACATGAAAGACCCGGAGGACAGCAAACATTGGATACCTGACCGTGAGGCTGCCGATGTGGTCTATGAAATCGGGCTGTATGTTATGGATGGGTTTGGACCGTCCCAGATAGCACGAAAGCTGCGGGAACGGAAAATCCTCACGCCTGCCGCTTACTATGAAAGCAAAGGCATCCCTTGTAATGTAAAAAAGCAGGGTGATCCCTATGGCTGGGACAATACCACGATAGCAGGAATTATGGATCGCTGGCGTGAGTACCTGGGGCATACGGTGAACTTCAAGACCACAAAGAAGTCCTACAAGAGCAAAAAGAAAATTAAAAATCCCGAAAGTGAATGGGTCATCTTTGAGAATACCCATGAACCTATCTGGACAGAAGCCATTGCCGAGGCTGTAAAGCAGGCGCGGCAGTCACGGCGCCGTCCGACAAAGATGGGAGAAATGGGAATGTTCTCTGGCATGATGTGCTGTGCCGATTGTGGCTCGATCCTGTACCAGTGCAGAGCGACCGGCTTCCGAAAGGATCAGGAATACTACATCTGCTCTGGATATCGCAAAGGGAAGCAGGTGTGTGGCACACCACACTCCATCCGAACGGTTATCCTGGAGGAATTGATCCTTCAAAATCTGCGGGAGATCGTGTCCTTCGCCAGAAGCCATGAAAACCGTTTCGTTCAAATGGTCATGGATATGGATGTAAAGGAACGCAATAAAGGTCTTGCCAAAAAGCGCAAGCTGCTGTCGGAGGGTGAGAAGCGTATTACAGAACTGGATATGATCTTCAAGCGGTTGTATGAGGACAACATCAGTGGTAAGCTGACAGACGAGCGTTTTCACAAGCTGTCCACCGATTATGAAGCGGAACAGACTGGTTTGCAGACACAGGCTGCAATACTCCGTGAGGAAATCGAAGAAGTAGAAGGCAAAAGTGCCAATGTTGACAGGTTTCTGTCCGTTGTCCGCCAGTACACCGATATCCCGGAGCTGACACCTCGTATCCTGCATGAGTTCGTTGAGAAGATCGTCATTCACGCAGCGACCGATCCCCATAGCAAAATCAACCGCAGACAAGAGGTAGATATCTACTACAAAGGTATCGGGATTTTGGAAATGTCCAAAGTATTTGATAGCAGGCAAAAATGAAAGAAACGGCATAGCCGAAGCTATACCGTTTCTCTCTCACCTTAGAATGTTTTCTTAACTGGACACACCGGATGTCGGAAGCTTTTTTGTGCTTTGGAATTAGTCCATTTTTGCAGCGAGGAACTCGTAGAAGCCACGATGGGTTTCGTACAGGTCAACCTTGGAGATGATTTCCATTGGTGCGTGCATACACAGAACCGGAACACCGATGTCGATGGTGTCAACATCCAGTGCAGAGATGAATTTTGCAACTGTGCCGCCGCCGCCCTGGTCAACTTTACCCAGCTCGCCAAACTGCCATACAACATCAGCGTTGTCGAGGATGGAGCATACCTTGCTGGTGAATTTTGCGTTACAGTCGTTGGTGCCGCTCTTGCCGCCTGCACCGGTGTATTTTACAACACATACGCCGTAGTTCAGGAAGGAGGAGTTCTGTTTCTCATAAGCATCAGCGAATGCTGGGTCGAAAGCAGCGCTTACGTCAGCAGACAGACACTTGGAGTGGCTCAGAACGCGTCTTACCGGAACGCCGAATGGCTCTGCCAGATCAGCCAAGAAGTACTCGAGGAATCTGGAGTGCATACCGGTGTTGCCGTCGGAACCAACTTCTTCTTTATCTGCGAAGATAACAACGGAGGTCCACTCTGGATTGGTGTTTGCAATCTCAGCGGTCATCTCGGTGTAGGAGCAAACACGGTCGTCATGGCCGTATGCACCGATCATGCTTCTGTCCAGACCGAGGTCTCTTGCTTTGAGAGCAGGAACAACGCTCAGCTCAGCACCGAGGAAATCTCTCTCGGTGATGCCGTATTTCTCGTTGAAGAGCTTCATCAGGTTGAGTTTTACTTTTTCAGAAGCTTTCTCATCCTTGAACTGTCTGGAACCGATGAGGATATTCAGGGATTCGCCCTTGAATGCCTCAGCCAGAGTCTGCTGTCTCTGAGTAGAAGAGAGATGTGGCAGCAGGTCGGTTACGCAGAAGATCGGGTCGCCTTCGTCCTCACCGATGGTGATGCTGACTACAGAGCCGTCTTTCTTGTAAACGTCGCCGTGCAGAGCCAGAGGAATGGTTGGCCACTGATATTTCTTGATGCCGCCGTAGTAGTGTGGTCTGAAGTAGCCCAGCTCAGCCTCTTCAAACAGTGGGCTTGGTTTCAGGTCGAGTCTTGGGGAATCAACATGAGCTGCCAGAATCTTTACGCCCTTTTCGATTGGACGGGTACCCATAGTACCGAAAATCAGAGATTTGCCACGGTTGTTGTAGTAGAATCTTTCGCCTGGCTGATATTTTTTGCCTGGCTGGAATTCCTCGTAGCCGTTTTCTTTGAGCTGTCTGATGGCTTCTCTGACTGCTTCCATCTCGATTTTGGCTGCATCCATATATTTCTTGTAGCCTTCAGCATAATCGTATGCTTTATCGATTTCCTCGTCAGACAGACGGGTGGTACCGTTGACCATCTTCATCATCAATTCTTCCTGGAGCTGCTCGCCTTTGGTTTTTTCCATATCGTTCATCCTCCCGATTAAATTTTGACCCTCCCAACCAAGGGGAACCCCGTGTCGGGACAGCCTTTATCTATACCGGTCAAAAGACACGGTTAGAAGCAAATCCTGTTAATAAAGCTTCTCATAGTAGCGCTTGGCTTCTGAAACTTTATTATAATACCATTCTGTATCAGAATAGGGTATTTTGTCAAGTGTTTTTCCATCTTTTGAGTATTCTTCTTTCGAAAGCCACGATTTGACATTGCTCATCCCGGCGTGGTAGGAGCAGATTGCCAGCTTTTCGTCGCCCATTTCCTCCAAAAGAAGGTGGAGCATATAGGTCCCGTACTGAATGGCGACCTGCGGGTCAAAAATCTGGTCATAGCTGGCAGTGCCTTCTTCGCCCATGCGGTAGCGAACCCACTCAAAGGCATCCTGCGTCATCTGCATGACGCCTCGGGCATCCGCCGAGGAAACCGCATTGGGGTCAAAGTTGCTTTCGATGCGCGCTACCGCATAGACCAAATCCTTGTCCACCCCATACTCCCGGCTGTACTGTTCCACATACTGCCGGTATTTTCGGGGATACATCTGCTGATAGATATTCTCTGTTGCCGGCTCCAGAGCAACGAAACCGGCCACCGCCAAAACGACAGCCAGAGCCAGCCACAACAAACCGTTTTTCAGCCTACCGCTGTGTCTGTGTTTTTTCCTTCTCTGTGCCACCGGCATCCTCCGTTTCCCTTACAGAGCTTCCTGCTGTGTTGTCTCCTTCTCTTGGAGCATCTCCTCGAGCTGGGAGAGCAGCACATCAGCCTGATGCTTGAGCGATTCCAAATCGCCGTTGTTTTCCAGCACCTGCCAAGAGCGGCTTCTGTAGTATTCCTCGTCGTGCTGTGCCGAGATGCGTTCCTCTGCTTCCTCTTCGGTCAACCCGTCGCGCTGGATAATGCGCTCCAAGCGGGTGTCCTTGTCGGCTGTCACCGAAATGACGCAGTCGCACTCGCGATCCGCTCCGCTTTCAAACAGGGTAGGAGCATCCATCACAATAATGCCGTCCTTCTCCTGCCGCATCTGCTCGAGCTTTTCCATCATGCTTTCTATGATATATGGGAACATCAGCCCATTGAGCTTTTTGAGCTTTGCCTTATCGGTAAAGACCGTCTTTGCCATCTTTTTGCGGTTGAGCGTTCCGTCCATGTTGATATACTCACAGCCAAATTCCAGTGCGATGTCCGCGATGCAGGCACTGCCTGTATCCACAACCTCCCGTGCAACTTGGTCGGCATCAATGACGGTGACGCCGTTCTCGCTCAGATAGTGGGAAATGGTCGATTTGCCTGCACCGGTCTGCCCGGTCAGGCCAACGATGATATTTTTCATACTGAACGATTCTTGCCTTTCCCCTAAAATCATTCCGTCCTGTTCCGGTCTTTCTCCTGCTGCAAATCCACCTCGTGGTAGGCTGCCGCACGAATCAGCCGGTTATAGACTGCCAGTCCCACTCCGTCCTTGTCGGGACAGCGTGCATAGACCTCCTGCGCGCCCCGCTCGTCCAGCTCCCGCAGAGCCGCAAACAAGGTGCGTGCTTGGTCCGCCGCATCGTTTCCCAAACTGAGATACGGAACCTTCAGCCCCGGGACATCCTCCTCAAAGCACAGCGCAAACAGTCCCTGCCGCGCGTGGCGGTTGACATAGGAGACGAAGGTACTGCTGTCCGCATCCAAAATGGTGATTTTTGCCTTGGGAGCATAGTGTTTGTATTTCATGCCCGGAGAGTCCGCCCGCATCCCTGCCGCAAGCTTTTCGGTCACCGCCTCATGGATGACCAATTCCGGAAGCACCTGTCGCAGCATCTGCGGTGTAATCGCGCCCGGGCGCAGCAGAACCGGCTTTTCTCCTGCCAGCGAGATGACCGTCGATTCCAGCCCTACGCTGCATTCTCCGGCGTCCACGATGGCATCCACCCTGCCCCACAGGTCATGGACACAGTGCTCGGCAGTGGTCGGGCTCGGCGAACCGGAAAGGTTGGCCGACGGCGCTGCTACCGGTACTCCGGCACGACGGATGATTTCCCGTGCAACCGGGTGTGCCGGAATCCGGATGGCAACCGTTTCCAGCCCGCCCGAGGTTTCCAGCGGGATGATTTCCTGCTTCGGCAGGATGACCGTCAGAGGCCCGGGAGAAAATCTTCGGCACAGCTCGTAATAAACCTCCGGGATATTCTGTGCATACCGCTGGGCCTGCTCCGCCGACTCCAGGTGGATGATGAGCGGATTGTCCTGCGGTCTGCCCTTTGCCAGAAAGATATTCCGCACAGCCTGCGGGTCCAGCGCATTGGCTCCCAATCCGTACACGGTTTCGGTCGGCATCGCGACCAGTCCGCCGGTTCGGATGAGATTTGCTGCCTGCTCCAGAGCATCTGCATCCTGATGCAGGTCGCCAATGTGGAAGAGTTTGGTCTGCTTTGGCATCAAAGTTTCGCTTTCCATCATCTTTGCGCCTCTTTTCCCTGCTGGCTAGTTTTCGCCGCCGGCGGCATCGGAGCTCATCTTCAGTCTCTCTGCCTGGTCAAAGGTATTCAGTGCATCGAACAGCTCGGTCAGGTCACCGTTGAGCACCTGCTCGAGCTTGTACAGGGTCAGTCCGATTCGATGGTCGGTCACCCTGCCCTGCGGGTAGTTGTAGGTACGGATACGCTCGGCGCGGTCGCCTGCACCAACCTGCAATTTTCTTTCCGAAGCGATTTTTTCCTCCTGCTCACGCTGCATCTTTTCATAGATACGGGAGCGCAGAATCTTCATCGCTTTATCCTTGTTCTTGTGCTGGCTTCGTTCGTCCTGACACTCAACGATGGTTCCGGTCGGGATATGGGTAATTCGGATTGCCGACTCGGTCTTGTTGACGTGCTGGCCGCCTGCGCCGCCCGAACGGTAGGTATCAATCTGCAGGTCCTTCGGGTTGATTTCAAACTCAACATCGTCAACCTCCGGCAGGACTGCTACGGTAACGGTGGAGGTGTGGATTCTGCCCTGGGTCTCGGTCTCCGGCACACGCTGAACGCGGTGAACACCGGACTCAAACTTAAACTTGGAGTATGCGCCCTCTCCGTTGATGGAGAAGCTGATTTCCTTGTAGCCGCCCAGCTCGGTCGGGTTTGCGTTGAGCACCTCGATCTTCCAGCCCTGTGTTTCTGCATACATCGAGTACATCCGGAACAGGCTGTTTGCAAACAGAGCAGCCTCGTCTCCGCCTGCACCGCCGCGGATTTCCACGATAACGTTCTTGTCATCGTTCGGGTCTTTTGGAATCAGCAGAATCTTGAGTTCCTCCGAGATGGTCTCAATATCCCGCTTGCTGGTCTCATACTGTTCCTCAATCAGCTCCCGGAAATCCTTGTCCAGTCCGCTTTCGTCCAGCATGGTTCTGGCTTCTTCCATATCGTCTCTGGCTTTCACATACTCGCGATATTTTTCTACGATTGGGGTCAGGTTTTTATATTCCTTCATCAGCTCCGCATACTGCTTTGGATCACTGACAACATTGGGGTCCATCAGGCGATCATTGATGGCCTGATAGCGCTCTTCTGCCACGCTTAACTGTTCAAACATCTTTCATTCTCCTTACCTGGGTCTTCTATCTGATTCTTTTCACTGATTCTGTTGGCATCGAACCCTGTTCCGGTTTACGGCCTCTGGATTTCCCGGATGTTTTTCTCTGCCTTGGAGCGGGCGACCATGACCTCGCGCCCACAACGGGTACATCTGAGTTTAAAATCCATACCGCTGCGCAGGACCAAAAATCGATTTTCTCCACAAGGGTGATTTTTTTTCATAATCAGAATATCTCCAACCTGTACATCCATCCTGTGCAGCCTCCTTCTCCATTTTGGTTTCTCATCCAAATCCCGCCGGAGGAGAACCTCATTCTCTCTCCCTGCATACAGACTCTATTATATCAAACAAGACCGCCTTTGCGCAAGGACTCTGCCTGTTTTTCTTTCCGAAAAGACGCGGAAAATCGCCCTTTGCCCGTTTGTCCTGTTCCCTTTGCCCGGTGATATTCTGTCCGATTGCTTCATATAGATGGTAGCATCCTGCATCCAAACAGAATTTTGAATACACTGTCCTGCGGATTTTCTCTGACCTGCATCCGCCTTGGACGGGAGGAGGGAATCAAAATGACAAATTACTGGCCGGAGGGCCGGCTGATCAATACGGTGCAGAACCGTAATCTGTGCCAGAGCGTTTCCGGGCTGTTGGAGGCGATGCGCACCAAGACCATTTTAGAGGCGCGCGCCGTTGTCTGCACCCAGGAGCATGACCTGATTGTGGACCTCGGCTTCTGTCAGGGACGCATCCCGCGCTGTGAAGGAGCCATCGGCATCTGCGACGGCAGCACCCGGGACATCGCGCTGCTTTCTCGGGTCAACAAGCCGGTCTGCTTTCTGGTGGAGCATCTCGAGCAAAACCCCGACGGCAGCATTACCCCCATCCTCTCCCGCCGTCAGGCTCAGCTGCTCTGTCGGCAGGAGCTGCTGTCCACCCTGCGCCCCGGCGACATTATCCCCGCACGGGTCACCCATCTGGAGCCGTTCGGGTGCTTTGTGGATATCGGTTGCGGCATCCCATCCCTCATTCCCATCGACTGCATTTCGGTCTCCCGCATCGCGCACCCCGGCGACCGCTTCCGACCCGGTCAGGACATCCGCGCCATCGTGACCGGAATCGAGGAAAACTTCCGCATCCTGCTCAGCCACAAGGAGCTGCTGGGAACCTGGGAGGAAAACGCCGCCTGCTTCTCTTCGGGAGAGACCGTTTCCGGCATCGTGCGCTCGGTGGAACCTTACGGCATCTTTGTGGAGCTTGCCCCAAACCTTGCCGGGCTTGCGGAATTTAAGGTGGGAGTTCGACCCGGTCAGCACGCCAGCGTCTACATCAAGAGCCTGATTCCCGACAAGATGAAGATTAAGCTCATCCTCATCGACTCGTTTGACGCAGTCTGCCGCCCCGACCCACCCCACTACTTTGTAGAATCCGGGCATCTGGACTGCTGGGTCTACTCTCCTGCATCTGCCAAAAAGCAGATTCAAACGGTGTTTTCCTCCGAGCCTGCCTGATGAAACCGACCACCTCAAGAAAACCTCCATCAAAAAAGCGATGCCCGAACACATGGTTTGGGCATCGCTTTTTTTCTTTTTGTTCTGCCAGCCTAGTAAGCCAGCACCTCGTAGCCGTCCTCGGTGACCGCTACCATAATCTCCCACTGAGCGGACAGCTTGCCGTCACTGGTGACCACAATCCAGTCCTGTCCGTCCTCGTCCATTCTGACATGATAGCTGCCCTGATTGACCATTGGCTCGATGGTAAAAACCATTCCCGGAGCCAGCATGGTGTCGGTTCCTTTTTTCCCGACATATCCGACCCACGGGTCCTCGTGAAACTCGAGTCCGACTCCGTGTCCGCCAATCTCACGAACCACGGTGTAGCCGTTTTTATGGGCATGGTCGGATACCGCCTGTGCAATATCTCCCAAGAAGCCCCAAGGCTTGACCTGCTCCAGTCCCAGCTCTACGCACTCTTTTGCCACCTTGACCAGATTGGCTGCCTCCTCGCTCACCTGACCGATGCAGAACATACGGGAGGAGTCGGAATAATAGCCATTGTAAATGGTGGAAACATCCACATTGATGATGTCCCCGTCCCGCAAAATAATGTTATCCGACGGGATACCGTGGCAGACCTGCTCGTTGATGGAGGTGCAGACGCTCTTTGGAAAGCCCTCGTAGTTGAGCGGCGCCGGAATGCCGCCCAGACGAACAGTTTCCTCGTAAACAATTCTGTCGATTTCACCGGTGCTCATTCCGGCATGGAGCTTCTGAGCCACCAAGTCCAGTACTGCAACGTTGATTTTGCTGCTCTGGCGAATTCCTTCAATTTGCTCCGGTGTTTTAATCATCGCATGGGTCGGGACGATATGTCCCTCTCTGCGGTAGTGGTCGAGCATTTCATCAAATTCCATGTGGCAATGTTTATATTTTTTCTGGCTGCCGCACCAGCACGGGTCGTTGCGGCCCAGTTTCTTTTCAGACATCTTTCTTCCTCCCTTTGTATTCTTCTTTCGTGATTGAATAGAAGCAATCGTCGTATACCATTTCCTGATATCCCCGAACCGCCTTTCTCAGACAGCCCTCATACGCAAACCCCAGCTTTTGGAGCAGAGCTCTGGATGCTGTATTTTCCCGGAAGCTGCGGGCAGAAACCACCTCTGCCCCATCGGCAAACAGCTGGTCAATCAGGGCGGTCAGCGCTTCGCTCATATATCCTTTTCTGCTTTCTTCCTCCGCCAGATAATAGGCAAGGTCACAGGCATTGACCTGATAGCGCAGACCGTCTGCAGAAACAAACACCGCTCCTATCACCTTGCCATCCTCTTTCCTCTCCAGAACCAGCATCGATTCCCGGTCCCGTTCCAGCTGCTGGGCGGTGCGCTCCAGCGAATAGGGACACATGGCGTTATAGCGCAAAACAAACTCACTGTTACGGATTTCCATAATGCTCTGTGCATCAGCCGTGCACGGTCCTCTTAAAATCAGCCGATTGGTTTCCATCGGTTTCAATGCTGTCCCCTCCTTAATGGCAGTTTCTGTCCTTGATTCTTTGTCGTTCCTGTTTCCCAAATCCAAGATTTCTGCTTTCAGTGCAAGGACACTCCAGTATCTGGATTTACTTTTAGTATAACGCAGATGACAGGCAAATTGCAAGACTTGTCTGTAAACTGCGTACAATTCCTCCTGCACGCAAAAAAAGAACCGGCAGTCACAGCCGGTTCCTTTTCCTCTGTCTTAGTTTTCCATCTTCCACTTAACGCCCTGTGGAGTGTCCAGCAGAACGATTCCGCGCGCCTTCAAATCGTCACGGATTTTGTCTGCCAGCGCAAAGTTCTTTTCTTTTCTTGCCTGCTGGCGCTGCTCAATCAGAGCCTCGATTTCTGCGTCAAGGTTATCTTCTTCCTTGCGGTCATACAAAAGACCCAGAACATTGGTCAGGCTGTCAAACATCTCGCTTGCATATTCCAGTGCTTCCTTCGCTCTCGGAACTGCGGTGAAGGTGTTGATATCGCGCACCAAATCAAAGAGGGCTGCGATGCCGTCTGCGGTGTTGAGGTCATCGTCCATCGCTTCGATAAACTGAGCCTTTCTTGCGTCTACCTGCTGGCGGAATGCCTCATCGGCAGCAGTGTCAGGGGTCTCGGTCAGAGCGTTTTTGAGTGCAAAATCCAGATTGTCGCGGCAGTTGTGCAGACGCTCCAGTGCTGCCTTGCACTGCTCGATGATGGTCAGATTGTAGTTGATTGGGCTGCGGTAGTGAGCGGAGAGCATCAGATACTTGATTGGCTCATAGCCGTACTTCTCTGCGACCTCGCGGACGGTGAAGAAGTTGCCCAGCGATTTGCTCATCTTTTTGTTGTCAACATTGATGTAGCCGTTGTGCATCCAGTAGTGAACATACGGCTTGCCGGTGCAGCACTCGGACTGTGCGATTTCATTCTCATGATGTGGGAAAATCAAATCCTGTCCGCCACAGTGGATGTCGATGGTTTCGCCCAGATGCTTGTGAATCATTGCGGTACACTCGATGTGCCAGCCTGGACGACCCTGTCCCCAACGGGATTCCCAGCTTGGTTCACCCGGCTTTGCAGCTTTCCACAGCACGAAGTCCAGTGGGTCCTCTTTGTGTTCGCCGACGCTGATGCGTGCGCCGCTTTCCAGCTCCTCGATTGGCTGATGGGAGAGCTTGCCGTACCCCTCGCACTTTCTGGTGCGGAACAGTACGTCGCCGTTGGCTTCATACGCATAGCCCTTGTCCTCGAGCGTCTCTACGATGTGCTTGATTTCTTCGATGGTCTCGGTTGCCTTTGGATGGATGGTTGCCTCACGCACACCCAAGCCTTTGGTGTCCTTTTTATATTCTGCGATATAGCGCTCGGCAATCTCCTTTGCGGTGACTCCCTCTTCGTTTGCCTTTTTGATGATTTTGTCATCGATGTCGGTGAAGTTCTGTACGAAGGTCACCTCATATCCGCGGAATTCCAGATAGCGGCGCAGGGTGTCAAATACGCAGACCGGACGCGCGTTGCCGATGTGGATGTAGTTGTAGACGGTCGGTCCGCAGGCATACATCTTGACCTTGCCCGGCTCAATCGGTACAAACTCTTCTTTCTCTCGGGTTAATGTGTTGAATATTTTCATGGAACATCTCTCCTTCCTGTTTTTCCATCTCATCTGTTTCGGCAGGTCGGCGGATTTTTGGGGGAGCCGACCTGCTGATTGCCGCCGAGCCTTTTCTTGCAAATCAGAAAAAAAGAGCCGCCTTCCTCTATCCTGTTGGACAGATGAAGGCGGCTGAATACTCCGCGGTTCCACTTCACGATTTATCGCTCTTGCCCTTTAACGCAGGGAATACGTTCCTCCATACTTCGGCACAAGCCGTTCCGGAGGACTGCTGACAGGTGCATTCAAAAAGGCACTTGACCCTGACCGGCTCTCACCTGCTCCGGTCTCTCTGTCGGGAGCTTCCTTTTTTACTTTTCCTGTGTCATCGCGTTTCTCAATATCTTGAGGATTGATTTACAGCATACCATCTTTCCGACAGAATTGCAAGCCATTCTTGCAAAATCATTTTGCCTGTGCAATCAGCGCGCGGTTTTTCCACAGATAATTCGCACCCGAAATCAGGGTCAGCACCAGCGCCAGACCCATCAGCACCAGATGGAGGATGGCAACCACGCCGCCTGCATCCACCGACATTTCCGGATAGAAGTTCTGTGCCAGCAGTGCGTAGCAAATCCACACCATGGTGACGGCGGTTTTATACTTGCCCCATTTGTCTGCGGCAATCACGATTCCCTTGCCGGCAGCAATCAGCCGCAGCGAGGTCACCAGAAATTCCCTTGCCAGAATCAGGATGACCACCCACGCCGGAGCCAGTCCCATCGGGATGAAGTAGACCAGAGCGGCGGTCACCAGCAGCTTGTCGGCAAGCGGGTCCATAAACTTTCCAAAATCGGTAACGAGGTTATATTTTCTTGCAATCTTTCCGTCCAGCAGATCGGTCAGGGACGCCAGCACAAACACCACAAAGGCCCACAGGACATGGTTTGGCAGCGCTTCCAGCTCGATGAACACCATAAACAGCGGAATCATCAGGATTCGCAGCATGGTCAGCTTGTTTGGCAGATTCATACTTGCACCTTCTTTTACAGAGTATCCGGCTCGGTCTGACGCCCGATGAGGTCATACCCAACCGAATCCAGAATTTCCACCCAGACAAAATCGCCCGGAGCGACATCCTCGCGCTCGGTGACAAAGCTGGTCTTGGTGTCGATGTCCGGCGCATCCATATAGCTGCGGCCTACATACATCTGCTGTTCCTCGTCGTATCCCTCGACCAGCACCTCCAGCTTTTTGCCGACCAGCTGTTTGCCCAGCTCAAAGGCGATGCTCATCTGCTCCTCCATCACGATATCCGCGCGGTGGTAGCGAAGCTCCTCCTCAATCTGGTCCTCACGCTCGCCTGCCGGAGTATCCTCCTCGGTCGAGTAGGCAAAGCAGCCCATGCGCTCAAAGCGAACCGTACGAACAAACTCGCACAGCTGGGCAAATTCCTCCTCGGTCTCACCCGGGAAGCCTGCGATAAAGGTCGTTCTCAGCACAACACCCGGAACCTTGTCGCGGATTCTCTGCATCAAAGCGGTCAGCGATTCAAAGCTGCCGTTGCGGTTCATCTCCCGCAGCACCTTTTCGTTGGCGTGCTGAAGCGGCAGGTCGATATATTTTACCACCTTCGGCTCCCGTGCCATGACCTCAAGCAGGCTGTCGGTCACTCTGTCCGGGTAGCCGTACAGAATACGAATCCAGTGGAAGCCATCGATTTTGCACAGCTCGGTCAGCAGCTTGTCCAGAGAATATTCCCCGTACAGGTCCTGTCCGTATTTGGTGGTATCCTGCGCCACCAGATTCAGCTCCTTGACGCCGCTCTCCGCTAAGCCTCTGGCCTCCTCCAGAATATCCTCCATCCTTCTCGAACGGAAGCCGCCGCGAATCAGCGGAATCGCGCAGTAGCTGCACTTGTTGTCGCAGCCCTCTGCAATCTTCAGATAAGCCGAATAGCCTGCGGTGCTCAGCACCCGGTCTCCGTTCAGCGGCAGGTCTGCCTTGTCGCCGAAGGCGGTGACACGCTGACCGTCCAGTGCCTTTTGGACTGCCTTTGCAATCTCTGTATTTTTGCCGATTCCCAGCACAACGTCCGCCTCCGGGATTTCCATCGCCAACTCATCGCGGTAACGCTCTGCCAGACAGCCGGTCACAACCAAAACCTTGACCTTGCCCTGCTCCTTGAGCTGGGCAAATTCGAGGATGGTCTCAATCGATTCCTTCTTTGCATCCTCGATAAAGCCGCAGGTGTTGATGATGACAACATCGCACTCCTGTGCGTTCGCACAGATTTCATATCCGTTGTTGACCATCAGCGCCAGCAGGATTTCAGCATCGACCTGGTTTTTGGAACAACCCAACGACACCATTCCAACCTTGATTGCCATATTCTCTTCCTTTCTTGTTGCAGGGCAGGCAGTCCCGCCCTCTTCATTTTCATCTATTCCAGATTCCGCAGTCCATCATACAGCTGGGTAAAGGATTGCTTTTGGCGGCAGCGTCCAAAGGACAGCTCCCGATTTTGTCCAAATTCCAGCAGAAAACACTTGGTCAGCTCCTCAACCGTCTGCTCCAAGGAAACAAAAAACTGTCGATAGGCAAAATCCTGCTCCCGGCTGCCCTCCGGAAAGCTGCTCAGAATCAGCGACTCGGTCACCTGATCCAACGGATACAGCTTGAGGTGCATCAGCTCATGGACGATGATTTCCTCCATGTTTTCCTCCTGCTTTGGGTTGCGGGCGTTGAGCATCAGGATTGCCTTTTTGTCCTCGCAGTCCACCTTGAAGTCGCCTGTTTTCTCCCAATCCGGGTCATCCACCCATTCCAGCGCCACATCCCAATCCGGGCACAACCGCAGTTTTTTGCACCAGCTGACGAAAAGTTTCTGATAATATTCTCGGTCCATCTTCTCTTTATTCTTCCTCCAGTAGCTCCTGCAGCGCCGATTTGATTTCCCCGTAGGAATAGCCCCGGCGCATCATGCCGCGAATGGCTCGCTCGATTCCCTTCGGGTCGTGCAGGACATTCCGATACTTCTTTTTCAGCAGGGCGCGCAGCTCCTGTTCGCGGTCGGGAGCATCCTCCTGCTCCTGCGGTTCTTCCTCCGGTTCGGGTAGCTGTGCAACCACAGCCGCTATCTCGCTTCTGATATCACCCATATCGTAGCCCAACCTCTGCAAGGCGGAAAAAGCGCGTCTCCTGCCCTTTTCCTGCCGCAGAGCCTCGGCATATTTCTTCTGCAAGATTTCCCGAATTGCCTCCGACTCGTCCCACTCTTCAAATTCGACCAACGCATCCTCGATGTCGTTTCTGTCAATTCCCCGATATGCCAGCTCCTGCCGCACCCGTGCCAGCGCATAATGCTTGAGATGAACCAAATCCCTTGCACAACGCAGTGCATAGTCCGCGTCATTTACCAAGCCCAGCTCCTCGACCCGGTCCAGAACCTCCTGCACACAGTCCGGTGCAAAATCCCGTTCCAGCCGTTCCTGTAACATCCTGCGCGTCCAGGAATGGTGGGACAGCAACAGGAAGGCTTTTTCCTTGGCCTTCCTGTACTGGGTATCCTGCCGCAGCTCCTGATACTGCTCCTCGGTATACCGCTGTCCCACCTTGAGGTGGTGCAGCACGAAGGTTTCCTCATCCACCGAGAAGTCAAACTCTCCGTCAAAAAAGACTGAGATTCTGCCCTGCTTGGTTTCCTGCAAGCGGGTAATGGTTCTCATCTGCGACAGGCCTTGTGCCTGACCAATCAATCCGTCCGGCATTATTTGTCATCCGCTTCAATGTCGATTAACTTGCTTGCGGAAGATTTTGGGGTTCCGAAGTCCTCATCCAAATCCGGGATGGTATGGACCGGAGGAGCCTCCTCCTCGGTCGGAGCCGGTGCTGGAGCGGTCGGCATCTCGTCGAGCGCTTCCTCGTCCTTTTCCTTCTTTTTCGGCTTAGCGGAGGAGAGCAGTCGGTCTTTTTGCTCCATGACCTGACGAACGATTTCCTCGCAGAATTCCGGGTTGTCCTTCAGATACTGCTTAACCTTGTCTCTGCCCTGTCCAATGCGGTTGTCCTGATAGCTGTACCACGAGCCGGACTTCTTGATAATATCCAGCTTGACCGCCAAATCCACAACCTCGCCCTCACGGGAGATTCCCTCGCCGTACATAATATCAAATTCTGCCTCGCGGAACGGCGGAGCCACCTTGTTTTTTACGACCTTAACCTTGGTCAGGTTACCGATAACCTCGCTGCCCTCCTTGATTGGGTCCTTTTTGCGGATATCCAAACGAACCGAGGAGTAGAATTTCAGTGCGCGTCCACCCGGAGTGGTCTCCGGATTTCCGTACATGACGCCGATTTTCTCACGCAGCTGGTTGATGAAGATGCAGACTGCGTTGGATTTCGAGATTGCACCGGTGAGCTTTCTGAGTGCCTGCGACATCAGACGAGCCTGCAAGCCCACAAACGAATCGCCCATCTCGCCTTCGATTTCCGCCTTGGTGGTCATCGCCGCTACCGAGTCCACGACCACCACATCGATGGCGCCGGAGCGAACCAGAGCCTCACAAATTTCCAGCGCCTGTTCACCGGTATCCGGCTGGGAGACCAGCAGGGAATCGATGTCAACGCCGAGCGCCTGTGCATAAACCGGGTCCAGCGCGTGCTCAACGTCGATGAACACTGCCTCTCCGCCCATCTTCTGTGCCTCTGCCACGATGTGCAGAGCAACGGTTGTTTTACCGGAGCTTTCCGGGCCATAAATCTCAATGATTCGTCCTCTTGGGACGCCGCCGATTCCCAGCGCAATATCCAGCGATACCGAGCCGGTCGGGATTGCTTCTACATTCAGGGACGAATTCTGTCCCAGCTTCATGACAGCGCCCTTTCCAAACTGTTTCTCAATCTGGGCGAGCGCGGTTTGCAGGGCTTTTTCTTTTTCGGATGATGCCATGTTGTCCTCCTTATTATTCGAAACCATTTTATGGACTCTCTACAATATATATGCCTTTGTTCATTATAGTACATCCACGCCCAAAAATCAACGCACCTCAAAGGGCAAAAAAGGGAGCGCATCCCCCGTGTGGAGGATGCGCTCCCTGCGCTTTCTCGTTTCCCTTCCAGACAGGAACCGATGGAAAAATCCCAAAAATTCCCTCTGATAAGGCTTGCTGCGATTAGTCCGGATAAACCGCTCTTGGACCGCCGATGAGCTTCGGACGACTGCGGACAAAGGTGACGTGCGCTCCGCCGATTTGGTTGATGTCCAAGCGAACCGGAATCTGAACGTGCTTGATGTGCTGGCCGATAAAGGTGTCGCCAATATCCATGCCTGCCTTTGCCACAACGTGCTCTGCCATAACCGGGTCGATTGCACGCTCATAGGCCGCTACCGCACAGGCTCCGCCTGCGTGCAGTGCCGGCTTGACGGTAACAATTTCCAGATTATACTTTTCTGCCGCCTCGCGCTCGATGACCAGAGAACGGTTGATGTGCTCACAGCCCTGCACCGCAAGATAGATTCCGCGCGAACGCAGAATCGGCAGGATTGCATCGATGACAGTCTGTCCCACCTCTGCGCTGGATGCCTTGCCGATGTGGCCGCCGCAGATTTCGCTGGAGCTGCATCCCAAAACAAAAATGTCTCCCGACTTCAGGTTTGCCTGAGCCAGCAGCGCCTCGGTCACATGGACGATCTGCTGCCGAATCACCTGTAAATCCAGTTCCATATTGTGCCTCTCTTTCTGTCTGCATGCCGCAGGCTATCGAACCTCGATGACCGATTTGCCGCCCATGTACATCCGCAAAGGCTCTGGGATGCGAATCGAGCCGTCGTCGTTGAGGTTGTTTTCCAGGAATGCAATCAGCATACGCGGAGGTGCAACAACGGTGTTGTTGAGGGTATGCGGCAGATAGTTCTGTTTGGTCTCCTTGTTCTTCACGCGGATGCCCAGTCTTCTAGCCTGTGCGTCGCCCAGATTGGAGCAGCTGCCAACCTCGAAGTATTTCTGCTGACGCGGGCTCCATGCCTCTACGTCGATGCTCTTCACCTTCAGGTCAGCCAGGTCACCGGAGCAGCACTCCAAGGTACGAACCGGAATATCCATCGAACGGAAGAAATCTACGGTGTTGGTGTACAGCTTCTTGAACCAATCCATGCTGTCCTCCGGCTTGCAGACGACAATCATTTCCTGTTTTTCAAACTGATGGATGCGGTATACGCCTCTCTCCTCGATGCCGTGTGCGCCCACTTCTTTTCTGAAGCATGGGGAATAGCTGGTCAGTGCCTGCGGCAGCTCGGATTCGTCGAGGATGGTGTCGATGAATTTACCAATCATCGAATGTTCGCTGGTACCAATCAGGTACAGGTCCTCACCCTCGATTTTGTACATCATGTTCTCCATCTCAGAGAAGCTCATAACGCCGTTGACAACGTTGGAGCGAATCATAAATGGCGGGATATAGTAGGTAAAGCCTCTGTCAATCATAAAATCTCTTGCATAGGACAGGATTGCGGAGTGCAGTCTTGCGATGTCGCCGCACAGATAGTAGAAGCCGTTGCCGCTGGTCTTTCTTGCGCTGTCCAAATCGATGCCGTGCAGACGCTCCATAATGTCAACATGATACGGAACCTCAAAATCCGGAACCTTTGGCTCACCAAAGCGCTCTACCTCGACGTTTTCGCTGTCGTCCTTACCAATCGGAACCGATTCATCGATGATGTTTGGAATCACCATCATGCGCTCTTTGATCTGCTCGCTGAGCTTTTCTTCCAGTATCTCCAGGTCAGCCAGCTCCTGTGCCATCTGGGTTACCTGAGCCTTTACCGCCTCTGCCTCGTCCTTTTTGCCCTGACCCATCAGGCCGCCAATCTGTTTGGACAGGGTGTTTCTCTGTCCGCGCAGATAATCGCCGCGAGATTTTGCCTCACGGAACTGCTGGTCCATCTCCAGCACCTCATCAACGAGAACCAGCTTTTCGTCCTGAAACTTTTTCTTGATGTTTTCCTTGACCAGCTCCGGGTTTGCCCGGACCAGTTTAATATCCAGCATTGTGGTATCCTCCTTAAAAAATTCATCATTCTGTTTTCAAACAGCAGTCCCGGCAGAAAATAAAAAAACCTCCCGCCCAAACATGGGACGAAAGGTACTTTCCGTGTTGCCACCCAAATTGCCGCAAATCCCTTTGCGGCCTCTCTGTCGGCGCGATATCGGGCGCCACCCTCCGGCTCTTCGCCGGACGCTACGGAAGTGGAGATCACCGCACCGTCTGCCGGCTTACACCTGCCGCCGGCTCTCTGCAAGACTGCCTGCTTTGATTGCTTCCCTCAACGCGTTCTGCCTTTATTCTGCTGTATACAAGAGTATTATATACCCTCTGCGCCGCTTTTGTAAAGTGTATTTTTCGATTTCCTCCCGCTGTACAGGCTTTTTGCCGCACAAACTTTCGGGCCGCAAGCCCCCTGTCAGGAGCATCTTGCTAAAAATTCCTCCACTGCCCTGCAAAAAACCTGCGAGTCCTTGGCCGCGCAAAAGTGGTCTGCCCCCTTCAGGCAAACAAAGTCCGCATCCGGCAGCGAGTCGGCAATCATTTTGCTGTGCCGATGCCGAATCATGTCATGTTCCCCCACAATGACCAAAGCCGGCATTGACAGGGCTGCCAGCTGTTTTGGCTCGATGTGCGGGTGATGAACCATCAGTCCCAAAATCGCGAGGCGGTTTTTCTTGCTCCGATTCCAGCAGGTCTCGATTCTGCACCAGCTGTATTCCGCCAGCACCTCCAGCAGAACGCCCGGCTTCATCCCGCTCGGCTTGAGGTTTGCCCCGTTGAGGATGAGTGAGCGCACCCGCTGCGGATGCTGCATGGCAAAGGTCAACGCCAGATTTCCGCCGTCCGAAAATCCCAGCAGGTGGGCGTTTTGGATGTTAAGGAAATCCATCAAGCGATACAAATCCTCCGAAAAGATGGAAAAATCAAGCCCTCGGTTCCCGGCCTCCGACCTCCCGTGTCCGCGGCTGTCCATCAAGACCAGCCGATAGCGCTCCCGAAAATACGCAATCTGCTCCGAAAAATAGCGGTGGTCCTCCCCGTTGCCGTGCAGGAATACCATCGTCTGCGCTTCGGGGAATGGGGCAGGATAGTCCACATAAAAGAGAGCGGCATCGCCGCTTTGCAGGGTTCCGGTTTTGGGCGCCATCATCGCAGGCCCTCCTTTTACGAATTTAAAAAGTTTACACTTCCATTATACTATAGAAACTTCCTGCTGGCAAATCCTCCTTGAAATCAAGGAAAAAATCGGATATACTGAAAGGGAAACAGGAACCCTTGGAATCCGTGCCGCAGCTTTGCCGTCACGGCTGTCTGCCCGAGCTCACCGCAGGAAAACGAGGCAGACCCCCTACAGGAGGAACAATATGAATAAAAAATGGAAAATCGCCGCTGTCTCCTTTCTGTGTGCAGTGGCGCTGCTTTCGGTCAGCTTTTCGGCTGTGACCTTAATGCGCCTCAGAAAGCTGGAAGAAAATGTCACTCTGGTGCAGCACTCGGTCACCAGCATCGACAGCGACATCAATTCCACCCTCAATTCTGCCATCACCACCATCACCCAAAGTGCAGAAAAAAACGCCAGCATCCTCTCCGACTACCGGGTTAAATGGGGAGAATGCAGCCACGACGACCAGACCATGCAGGTCACCATCCGAATCATGCCCAAGGAGTACAACGACGATACACAGGTTCGTCTGCGCTACAGCGGCTTTTCTGCCAAGGACTCCGGCTACGACATGGTGTTCGACACCGAAGGCTTTGAGGAGCGCATCGCCGAAGCGCCGCGTGTGGAGAACGGTGTCTATCAGGCCCAGCTCACCATCCCGCTGGCAGATTATATCAGCCTGAGTGCCGAGGTGCAGAACGGAACTGTCATCCGTCAGGAAAAGCTCGACGACCAGTATGCCGCATGGAATCTCAACCTCCTCCATCCGCAGATGTCGGGCGGCTTTGATTCCTACTCGGTTCATGCCTCCAGCAAAAATTCCATCGACTACACCGCCTATGCCTCGGTTGATTTGCTAACCAGCTATGATGTGGGCGGCGTGTCCAGCGCTCCGCAGATGACCGGCGGCACCATCACCCTCTACCTCAACGGAAAAGAGGTCACCACCCGTCAGCTCGGTCAAAACGAGACCGAGGAAGAGTCCGCTCACACCACCCAGAAGAACGGCGAAATCCACCATGTCTGGAGCAGCAACAACGACACCTACCCGACCTCATGGAGCGGCAAGCTCGAAAACCTCCAAGACCGCGATGTGGTCAGCTTTGTCATCCGCGTGCAGGACGAAAACGGCTTCATCTATGAGAAGGAGGTCGAGCGTTGCCTGTTCGAGATAAAAAACGAGATGATTTCCGGCACCGACCAAACCATCCCCGACACTGAGATTCTCATTCGATAACTGACACTTTCCGTAAGGCAGGCAGAGCTTCCCTCTGCCTGCCTTTTTTGCATGATGGCAATCCTCTCCGCATAGACTGTACCGAAATCCTACAGGACAAAGGAGGAAGGACGATGAAGGTCATCGTGGTTCGTGCAAGACCCCTTTTCTGCGGTGTATTTGCCGCCGTGCTGTTGTTCGGTTTTCTCGGCGCTCTGCGCGCTCCCCTCGTTCGGGCAGTCTTTGCTTCCCCCGCTGGACGCTCTCTGCCCATCTATTCGGTGCAGACCGACCAGCCGCTTGCCGCTCTCGGCATCAACTGCGCGTGGGATGACCAAGACATCCCCTCCATGCTCCAAACTCTAGCCGAGGCTCAGGTTCATGCAACCTTCTTCCTGCTGGGAGAGTGGGCGGAACGCTTTCCTGACTCTGCCAAGGCGATTGCCGCTGCCGGTCACGAGATTGGCAGTCACTCCTATTCCCATCGGGACATGGACTCCCTGACCCAGCAGGAAATGCTGGAGGAAATCCGCCTGTCCCAGCAGGCAATTTACAATGCCTGCGGTCAAACTCCCGTCCTCTTCCGTCCGCCCTCCGGCTCATACAACGATGCCGTCATCGAGAGCATCCATTCCAGCGGCTGTGTTCCCATCCAGTGGAATCTGGACACGCTGGACTGGCGCGGTCTGTCCGCAGAGCAAATCGCCCACCGTGTTTCGTCTCAGCTTCAGCCCGGCTCCATCCTTCTGCTGCACGCCGGTGCAGAACACTCTGCGCAGGCTCTACCCTTGATTCTCGAGGCCGCCAAAGCTGCTGACCTTCAGTTCGTTCCGGTCGGCTCGCTCCTGATTCCAAATTCCACCCATGTGGACCACAATGGCTGTCAGCTCCCAGCACAGCCCCCAAAATAACAAATAGTAGAATCTGCATCCCTTGCCAGAATCTCCCATCTCGTTTGAATCTTCACATTTTTCTTAAAATTATTTCCGACATAATACATTGTTTCTTCATCTTTATCGGTTATGGTATATTACATCGGGTATATCCTGTTATGAGAAGGAGTTCCCGAATCATACCGAAAGGAGTTTTTTCCATGAAAAAAATTTTTGCTGTTTTGCTCGCGGCCGCTATGATGTTGTCGGTGGCAGCGTGTTCTTCCGGCAAAGACAAAGATAACAGCGCCGAGCAGACAGAACCGGCAACCAAAAACGAAGCCACCGAGGAGGTCACTCCCGACAAGGGCTCTACAAAGCAGCCAACCGAACAGCCAACCGAGGAGGAGCAGGTCATCTCCGGAACCATCACCGATGCCGCGATGCACACCGTCACCATCGAAACCGAGGACGGCGCCACCCTCACCTTCTCCATCCCGGACGAAGCTGACCGCACTCAGGTAAACGGAATGCTCATCGGCGACACTCTGGAAATCACCTATACTGGCACCATCGACGGGGAGGATACCTCCAACGCCACTGTGCTCAAGCTGATTGAAACGGCTGCCAACCCACAATAACCCTGTATATTTTTCCTCCTTCTGCTTCATTCTCTTTGGCAGAAGGAGGTTTTTTCATGTCCCATTTTCCGTCCCGTCAGCTTCGTCCTTTCCTTTCTGCCTTTACCTCTGCCTTTCTATGCTTTCTTGCGGTTTGGATGGCAGCCCTGATGCTCATCCGCCCCAGCACCGCTCCCCTCTCCTCCTCCGCCGCCCAGCCGTCTCCCGACCCGGTCTATCTCCCCGACCGCAGCGACTGTCAAACCCTCCTGCTCTGCGAGGACTGTCCCGAGCCGAGCCTGTTCCTCCTGATGCGGATGAACCCTGTGCAGGGCTCAATTCATCTCTTTGCCTTTCCCAAGCGGCTGGCGCTCACCCACCAGCAGATTCGGGAGCCTGTCGGAACCATCTTCCGCTCCGGCGGCATCACCGAGGTCTGCCGCGCCATCGGGGAGAGCTTCTCCATTCCCGTCGAACATTCTCTTCAAATCAGCCGGACACAGCTTCCCCACATTTTGGAGCTGTGCGGGCCGACCTCCCTGACGCTAGGTCAGCCGCTGCCGATGGTGGTGGACGGCATTGAGATGATTCTGGAGCCGGGAAATCAACAGCTTGACGGGGAGCGCCTGACCCGCTGGCTGCTGAGCCGAATGCCCAGCTCGGATATAGAGCAGTGTGCCTTCCTGTCCAAGGCGGCTGCGCTGCTTCTCAACCAGCACCTCGACTGGCTGTCGGAGGAGCGCTCCCGTCAGCTGTTTTCCGAAGTCGTCAACCATTCCCGCACCAACCTTTCCTTTTCCGATTACGATGCTGCCCGCAAGCCTGCCGACTTTCTGGCCCAGCTCTGTCCGCAGCCTGCCTGTGCCTTTCTGCCGGACTTTGTCCGCAACCCCGATGCCACCCTTTCCCTTTCGGAACAAGACCTATCCGAGCTTCGCCAAAGATTCTGCTAGCGGATTATTCACATTTTCCCTCTTGATTTTTCGGACAGATTCGATACAATGAGCATAACAGGAGTCGGTCTGTGATGCCGCTCCCATCCAAGAAAGGGGATTTTTTTATGAGCCATTTCCGTCAAATTTCATCCGATGAATTTCAGAACAGCGTCTTTCACACCATCGCCAAGGAGTGGATGCTGATTACTGCCGAACAGCAGCTGGACGGCAAGCCGGTTGCCAACACCATGACTGCCAGCTGGGGCGGCTTGGGTCATCTCTGGAATCAGGATGTCGCCTTTACCTTCATCCGTCCGCAGCGCTACACCAAACAGTTTGTGGACAACAGCGAATATTTCTCCCTGTGCTTTTTCGGCGGCGACAAGATGGAAGAGCTGCGCTATCTGGGCACTGCTTCCGGCCGCGATGAGGACAAGATTGCCCGCTCCGGTCTGACCCTCACCCACATCGACGGCGTACCCTGCTTCGAGGAAGCTACCGCTGTCCTGATTTGCCGCAAGCTCTATGTGCAGACCATCAAGCCGGAGTGCTTTGTCGATTCGGCGCTGTGCCAGAGCGTTTACCCCAAACAGGATTTCCACGACCTGTATATCGGCGGCATCGAAAAGATTCTGGTTCGATAAACCGCACCCTGCCTGTCCCTCCGGTGGTTTCTGGTTTACCCAAGACCACCGGACTTTTTTTCATGCCGTCAGTTTTTCTGTTGGCTTTTGGCGTTCGGACGATTTTTTCTCCGTCGGAGCAGCACCAGCGGCAGCAGGGTCACCGCCACCGAAAACAGTACCATCATCACCACTGCGCTTTGATAATGAAATCTCCCTGCCGCCATCTGCCAAGAGCTTCCTGCCGCTGCCCCGATTCCAATCAGAGCGGCATCCCAGACCGCTGTTCCCACCATGGTCAGCAGCAGAAACGGAACCATCCCCATGCGGGCAGCTCCGGCTGGGATGGAGATGAGGCTCCGCACCACCGGCACACATCGGCAAAGCAGGACAGCAATCCAACCTCTGCGTTGAAACCACCTGCTTGCCTCCTCGATTTCCTCCTGCTCAAAGCCCAGCCGCTCCAACCGCTCCACCGGCAGCAGCCTTCCCAGCCCGTACAGTGCCACCGCTCCCAGCAAGGAGCCCAGCGTTGCGGACAGGACTGCCTGCGTCCGGCTCAGGGAGGTGCAGGTCGTCAGGAAGCCTGCACCGGTCAGCACCAGCTCGGAGGGGATGGGCGGAATGATATTTTCCAGTGCCATCAGCAGCAGGATTCCCACAAATCCCCACTCTCCCATCGACTGCATCATCTGAATCACCCACGCTTGCATGGTCCAAAATTCCCCCTTTTTGTTTTTCACTATCCTATGCCACAGGAGGTTCTCTTATGAATCCGAATATCTACCGCTCGATCATCCAGTGGTCAAGCCGCTCCCCTGCCCGTTCCAAACGGATTGCGGCGATCTGCCGCCTGTTCCCGTTCAGCCTCTTTCTGCTCTATGCCGGCGGCTCTGCCTGCGTCCTTTTCCGCCTGATGATCGGTTGGCCCGTGCTTCCTCTGCTGTTCTTCTGGCTGGTTCCGGCAGTGGGCTTTCTTGCGGTCACCCTCCTCCGCAAGGCAATTTCCTCTCCCCGCCCCTTTGAGCGGTTTGGCTTTTCCCCGCTGATTGAGCACGAATCCGGCAGCTCCTTTCCCAGCAGACACACTGCTTGCGCCTTTTTGATTTCCTGCGCCCTGTTCTACCTTTCCCGAATGGGAGCCTTCCCGATTTTCTTGGTCTTGCTGTCCTTCTACCTTGCTGGCCTGACTGCCCTGTCCCGCCTGCTTGCCGGAGTCCATTTTCTGCGTGACCTTGTCTGCGGCGCTCTGCTCGCCCTGCTGATTTCTTGGCTGGGCTTTGCGGTCATCCTGCCGCCCTTGTCCGAGCTCCATCTGATTTTTTAGACAATTCCCAGTCACCATGTCGTTATTTTCACAAAGAATTTGTGCAAAAAGACTTGACTTCCCCGATTCATTCTTATATAATGTCATTGAAAAGATTTTGAAAAACGTTTTCCATTCATTTTTTCACAACATTATATTCCAATAGAAAGTCTGTTTCAGGGCGAGGTGCAATTCCTCACTGGCGGTAATGGGCAACACAGCCACGAGTCCGCGAGCCATTTTCGGCAGATTGGGTTCGATTCCCAAACCAACGGTAAAGTCCGGTATGAAGAAACGGTGTATTGATTCTGCACATCTGCCCCCTGAAGCTGTTTCAGGGGGCTTTTTTACTCTTCGATTCAGACCTTCTCGTCAATCAACTGAATCCGCTTTGCCGGATTTGAGAAAGGGATGTCTATTTATGACCAATGTTATCACTCCAAACCGCTCCGCCAACACCCCATCCAAAGTCCAGATGATTACTCTGGTCGGCGTGTTCGCCGCAATCTCCACCATCCTGATGTGCTTCGAGCTTCCGCTCCCGCTCATGCCTCCATTCCTGAAGGTTGACCTGAGCGGTGTTCCGATTCTGATTATGGGATTTTTGTACGGCCCGCTGCCTGCCATCTATGTCACCATCATCAAAGACCTGATTCATATGCTCTCCACCCAGACCGGCTGCGTCGGAGAGCTGGCTGACATGATCGTGCTGTCCAGCTTCGCGGTTGTTTCCTCCCTGCTGTACCGCCGCAACCCTTCCCGCAAGGGTGTGCTGATCTCGGTTCTGGCCGGAGCTGCCACCATCACTGTCGTCGGTTCACTGGCAAACAAATTTATGCTCATTCCATTCTACTCCAAGGTCATGCCGCTGGAAGCAATCATCGATGCCTGCCACGCAGTCAACCCGATGATTAACAGCATCAACGCTTATGTCATCTTTGGTGCTGCTCCGTTCAACCTTGTGAAGGGACTGATTCTCTCCTTCCTCACCCTGCTGCTCTACCAGAAGCTCGCAGGTTTCATCCAGTCCCGCACCAGCCGCTAGGCCATTGATTGCTTTGCTAAACGCCAAAAAAGCCTTCGCATCCAAACGATGCGAAGGCTTTTTTTTCATCTGCAAAATTTTAAGATAATCCTAATCCTTTAACTGCTGCCACTGGTCCTCTTTAAATCCGACCAGAATCAAATCCTCTGCAACGACCAGCGGCCTTTTCACCAGCATCCCGTTGGTTGCCAGCAGCTGAAGCTGCTCCTGCTCGCTCATCTGCGGCAGCTTATCCTTCAGATTCTGCTCCTTGTAAAGATTTCCGCTGGTGTTAAAAAACTTTTTCAGCGGCAGTCCGCTCCGCTTCCACCATTCTTCCAGCTCCTGAGCGGTTGGATTTTCCTCCACGATGTGGCGGCTCTCATAGGCGATTCCCTGTCCGTCCAGCCACTGGAGCGCCTTTTTGCAGGTACTGCATTTGGGATATTGCAAAACCAAAATCATCCGCACTCATCCTTTCTCATAAAAAAGAGGCAGAGCCCTTTTTCCAAAGGAGCCCTGCCCTGTTTTGTGTCCGAGATTATTTGCCGAAGTATCTGTTGAGCAGACCCTGGAATGCACAGCCGTGACGAGCTTCGTCCTTTGCCATCTCATGAACGGTGTCATGGATTGCATCCAGACCGAGCTGTTTTGCCTTGGTTGCAATTTCCTTCTTGCCTGCGCAAGCGCCTGCCTCAGCAGCAACGCGCAGCTCCAGGTTTTTCTTGGTGGAGGTGGTTACAACTTCGCCGAGCAGCTCTGCAAATTTTGCAGCGTGTTCTGCCTCTTCAAAAGCAGCGGTCTTGTAGTACTCTGCAATTTCCGGATAGCCTTCTCTTGCAGCCTGACGGGACATTGCCAGATACATACCAACCTCAGTGCATTCGCCCTGGAAGTTCATTCTCAGGCCTTCCAGAATTTCAGCGTCTACGCCTTCTGCTACACCGATTCTATGCTCATCAGCCCATACGAATTCGCCGGTAGCCTGCTCCTCAAATTTGGAAGCCGGTGCTTTACACTGCGGGCAGAATTCCGGAGGGGTCTCACCTGTATAAACGTAACCACAAATTTTGCAAACCCATTTTTTCATTCTTGTGTTCCTCCTTAAATTTTATGATTGCAAGACCTTGTTGTTGGTCTTATGTTCCTTCTTCGATTTAAATAATACCATAATGGTATATTATTTGCAAGGGGGTTTTGCAATTTTTTTGAAAAAAAATTTGGACAAAAATTGTTTCTTTTATCCAAAAACATGATGGCCCAAAATCTTGGGTTTCAATCACCGGAATATTGTTTTCTTTTTTGCCCATACTACAGATGCGGACCTCAAAGCATACAGGCCCCATCAATCTGCTTCTAAAAGGATGGATGAAACATGGCTAAGAAAAATCAGAAAAACTGCCGCAGAGACAATCCCACCGACACCACCGTTCAGACCCCGAAGGACTGCAAACACGAGGTGCAGAATTGCAGAACCGAGCACCCCGACCACCCCGACCTGCGAAACTCCAAATAGGCCAAGCTGCAACAAGAGCCTCGACGAAAAAATTCGTCGAGGCTCTTGCTCGGTTAATCCTCATTCATATCATTAAAGCCAACGCCCAGGATATCATGGGTATCACTGACCATCATAAAGGCCTTCGGGTCGATTTGACGAACCAGCCGTTTTACGCCCGGATACTGGTGATCCTTCACCGCACACAGGATGACCTTCTTCGGAGCATGGGAGTAGGCGCCCTCTGCCTTGAGCAGGGTGGCTCCGCGGACAATGTTGGACATGATTGCCTCGGTCAGCTCATCCACCTTATCCGAAACAATATACAGCATCATGCCCTTCTCCATGCCGTACATCAGGTAGTCCAGCACCTTGGAGGAAACAAAGATACAGATCAGACCGTTCAGACCACTTTCGATGTTTTTGTAGACCAGCATCGAAACCGCCAGAATGGTGAAGTCTCCGGCAAACATAATCTTTCCGATGGAGAACTGCGGCATCTTCTTTTTGACAACACGGCTGACAACATCCAAGCCGCCGGTTGTGGAGCCTCTCTGAAGCACCATGCCGATGCAGGCGCCCATCAGGACACCGCCCATCAGACCTGCCATGATTTTTTCACCGGTGTAGACATAGCCTCTGGTCAGCGCCGGAGCAATTACGTCAACCGCAAAGTTGATGATGACGACCGACTTGAAGGTGCGGAAGAAAAAGTCCTTGCCCAGCACCTTGCCCCCGATCAGCAGCAGCGGCACGTTGATGAGGAAGGACATCAAACCAATCGGTATTCCAAAGATGTAGTTCATCAAGGTTGCAAAACCGGTGACGCCGCCCGGCGCGATATGGTTTGGAGCCGTAAATACATTGACCGAGATACCGAACGCGGTACCGGCAATCAGGTCCACCAGCATATCGATTGCCAGTGTTTTCCATTTATTTTCCTTCTGGATTGTTCCTATGTTTGTCATGACTTAATCCCCCAGCTCTGTTTCCAGCTCCTCCTCGATACGAAGGAACAGCTCATTGATTCTGTCAATTTTCCCCTGCAAGTAAAGATAACCAAACAGGCACTCCAATCCCGTTGCCCGACGGTAGTCCTGCATATTGCCGTTTTTCGGCGGCTTGATGGTGCTGACATTTCTGCCGCGCTTGAGCGTTGCCAGCTCCTCCTCGGTCAACAGCGGCTCAATCACAGCATACGCCTTGCTCTGATAGGACGCTCTCACCTGTTCAACCGCCTGCAAATGCAGCTTGTTGACCGGCATATTGGCCTTGTGGACGATGCGCTCCCGCACCAAAATCTCATACACGGCATCCCCCAGAAACGCCAGTGCCTGTGGACTGTACAGACGCACGTCCGCTGTCTGCTTGTTTAACGCTTCCGTAGCTGCAACATCCTTTCTTCCTTAACGGATATAGTCGAACTCAAAGTTGAGGATGCTGACGGTATCCCCTTCGTTGATTCCCATTTCCTCCAGACGGTCGATGATACCACTCTGACGCAGAACACGCTGGAAATAGCCCAAGGACTCCTCATCCTCGATGTTGACCATGCCCAGCACCTTAACCAGCCAGTCGGCCTCCACAACATAGACGCCGTCCTCGTCCACGGTAATATCGAACTTCCACTTGTCGCCTACGCTCTCCGGCATAACCGGAACATAGTTGACCTCAAAGCGCTTGATTGGCGGCAGCTCGTCCAGCTTGTGGGAGATGGCATGAATCAGCGGCTCGATACCCTGACGGGTCGCAGCCGAGATGCAGAAGAACTGGCAGCCCTGTTCCTCGATAAACTGGTGGAACTCCTCAATCTGTTCCGGAGAAGCGATGTCGCTCTTGTTTGCCACCACAATCTGCTCGCGGGTAGACAGCTCCTCGCTGAAGTTTGCCAGCTCGCGGTTGATGGTCTTGAAATCCTCCTTGGGGTCTCTGCCCTCACAGCCAGAAACATCCACAACATGGACAATCAAACGGCAGCGCTCGACATGACGCAGGAACTCGTGACCCAGACCCACGCCGTCGCTTGCACCTTCAATCAGGCCCGGGATGTCCGCCATAACAAAGGATTTCTCCTCTGCCACCTTCACCACGCCCAGCACCGGGGTCAGGGTCGTGAAGTGGTAGTTTGCAATCACCGGCTTGGCTCCGCTGACCACCGAAATCAGGGTCGATTTGCCGACGTTCGGATAGCCGACCAGACCCACATCTGCCAGCAGCTTCAATTCCAGAATCAGCTCGAAGCTCTCTCCCGGGATACCCGGCTTTGCATAGCGGGGAATCTGTCGGGTAGGGCTTGCAAAGTGGCTGTTGCCCCAGCCGCCCTTACCGCCGTGTGCGATGATGACCGGGCTTTCGTCCACGATGTCTGCCATGACCTGTCCACTTTCCGCATTTTTGACCACAGTTCCCACCGGCACCTTAATCACCAGGTCCGGTGCGCTCTTGCCAAAGCAGCGATTGGTTCCGCCGTTCTGACCGTTTTGTGCAATAAATTTTCTCTTGTACTTAAAGTCGATCAGCGTGTTGATGCTCTGGCAGCCCTGCAGCACGATGTTGCCGCCGCGTCCGCCGTCGCCGCCGTCCGGTCCGCCCGCCGCAACAAACTTCTCTCTGTGGAAAGAAATCGCGCCGTTGCCGCCCGTGCCGGCTGTCACCTTAATCGTCGCCTTATCAATAAACATAGTCTTTCCCTTCTTTCTCCTGTTCCACGCACAGTTTCACTTCTCACAAACAGCTTGCCTATAACTCTATTATAAGCCTTTTTGCCCCGTTTGTCTCATACAAAATCCAACTGGAAAATTTTTAGCCCCGGGTCCGGACCGGCTTTAGCGCTGTAGTGTGCCGTCCTTCCCCAAAACCCAAAAAAATCCCGAGACAGACATCTCGGGATTTTTGATTCTTCGTAACGATTACTGAACCGGAATAACGCTTACTTTCTTGCGATCGCGGCCCATGCGCTCGAATTTTACTTTGCCGTCGGTGAGAGCGAACAGGGTATCGTCGCTGCCGATGCCTACGTTCTCTCCTGGATGAATGTGAGTTCCTCTCTGACGGTACAGAATGTTGCCAGCCAGTACGAACTGACCGTCTGCACGTTTTGCGCCGAGACGTTTGGATTCAGAGTCACGGCCGTTCTTTGTGGAACCAACACCTTTTTTATGAGCAAAGAATTGCATGCTAAGTCTAAGCATTGTTGTACACCTCCGAAAGTTTTACCTGGATTGTGCCCTCATAATCCTCTGCCAGCAGGTTCAGATGAAGCAACAGCGCCTTGAGAAAGGGCTGTCCCTTCTGGGCCTCCTGTGCCGAGAGCACCACTTGTATTAAATTCTCTTCTACAGTGACTTCGGGCTGAAGCTTCAGCACCTCTGTCAAACCGTTGGCAGTCATCTGGACCGCCGAAGTAACCGAGGCACAGACAATATCATGACCGTAGTCATCATACCCTGCATGACCGCTGACGGCAAATCCCATCAAGGTCTCCCCGGACTGAAAAAAACGTGCCGAAATCATTATGCGTTGATTGCAGTGATTTCAACCTTGGTATATGGCTGTCTGTGGCCCATTTTGCGTTTGCTGTCTTTTTTGGATCTGTAGGTAAATACAGTGATCTTCTTGCCTTTTCCATTTTTGAGAACTTTGCCGGCAACTTTAGCGCCCTCTACAACTGGGGTGCCTACTACCAGACCGTCTTCTTTGCCAACAGCGATTACGTCAAATTCAACGTTCTCTTCTGCCTGAGCATTGAGCTTCTCAACATAAACTACATCGCCTACGGATACGCGATACTGTTTGCCGCCGGTTTTGATGATTGCGTACATAATAAATTCCTCTTTCTGTTTAAACTCGCTATCTTGAGAGGCGGTGACCTGCTTTCAGGCGCACACTTACAAAGCCCGTGATATGCGGTACAACTTATCCTATCATAATCCAATGGCATTGTCAAGCCGTTTTTCCGCTTTTTACGCGGCTTTTTGCGACTTTGGGGAAGTTGGGTAAGCCAGAAGGTTTTTCCTCTTTCCTTTTCGTTTTTTTGCCAAAGCTGCCCCTTGGATTTTCCTCTCAAACGAAGAAAGAGGGAGAAATCCCCCTCTTTCCTGCGCTATCCTTTTGGATGGTTTATCGGTTCTGGCGCTCTGCTGCAAAGATGGTGTTGCGCAGCAGCTCGGTGATGGTCATCGGGCCAACGCCGCCCGGAACCGGTGTGATGTAAGAAGCCTTTTCACGGACCGCAGCAAAGTCTACGTCGCCGCAGAGCTTGCCTTCCTCGTTGCGGTTCATGCCGACATCGATGACAACCACGCCTTCCTTGACCATATCAGCGGTCAGGGTGTTGCGTCTGCCGGTTGCCACGATGACGATGTCTGCCTGACGGGTCATCTCTGCCAGATTGGTGGTTTTCGAGTGGCAGATGGTAACGGTGGCGTTGTTCTGGAGCATCAGCGCTGCCATCGGTTTTCCGACGATGTTGCTTCTACCGATGATGACGCAGTGTTTTCCTGCAATCTCGATGCCGTATTCCCGGAGCATGGTGACGATGCCGCTCGGGGTTGCCGGTGCGAAGCACTCGTCTCCGATGCTCAGCAGGCCGACATTGACCGGATGGAAGCCGTCTACATCCTTTTCCGGCAGGATGGTTCTCAGGATGGTCTTTTCGTCAATCTGCTTTGGCAGAGGCAGCTGAACCAGAATTCCGTTGACGCTGGAATCTTCATTCAGGCGCTGTACCACATCGAGCAGCTCCTGCTGGGTGGTCTCCTCCGGCATGGTGATAACCTCCGAAAGGATGCCGACCTCGCCGCAGGATTTGTGTTTGTTGCGGACATACACCTGAGAAGCGCTGTCATTTCCCACCAGAACGACCACCAGCTTTGGCTGGATGCCATTCTTCTTCATCTCGGAAATGTGCTGCTTCATCTCCTCCTTCAGCTTGAGAGAAAGTGCCTTTCCATCAATAATTGTTGCCATGTTTGGTTCCTCCTTCAGATAACACACTGATTGGTATCACAGAGGAAAAAGTTCCTCTGCGTTTTTGACCTTTTTATTTCCCGGGAAATCTTTTTGATTGATTGCCCGAAACGGTTCCCAAAGCTCGTTAGTTTTTCTCCGTTTCCTCGTTTTCCGCATTGTGCTTAGGAGAATTTTCCGACAGATTCTCGATTTCCCCGTCATTTCCCGGGAAATCTTTTTCTGTTTCTGCTATTTCCTCGGTATTTCCCTCAGCATTTCCTTCAGTATTTCCCAGGAAATGTTCTGTGCCTTCCGCACCTTCTTCAACATTTCCTTCGGTATTTGCCAGGAAATGTTCTGCCTCGGGCTGTTCCTGCTTGTCCTTAGCAGAATAGAACTCGCCGCGAACAATCCGCTGGCCCTCCTCGCTGTCCACAAAGAGGTGCTTGCCTTCCTTCTTGACCTTGCTGGTTTGCAGCGACCAGATCACGATCGCCACACCCACCAGCACGATTGCCAGCACCTGAGAAGCTCTCAAGGAGGTGTTTGGAATCATCAAGCTGTCGGTACGCAGTCCTTCAATCACCGCTCTGCCTGCTCCGTACCAAATCGCATAGAGCAAAATCATCTCGCCGTCGAACTTTCTGCGGCGGGTATACCAAGCCAAAAACGCAAAGCCCAGCAAGCACCACAGAGATTCATACAGGAAGGTTGGATGAACCGGCATATTCGGGTCGATGTTCATGCCGATCGCTTCCAGCTCTGCCTCATGTGCGCTCAGATATGCGGTAATATTCGGGGAAGCCATGCCCCACGGGAGGCTGGTGTTGCCGCCGAATGCCTCCACGTTGACAAAGTTTCCCCATCGGCCAATGCACTGGCCAATCAAAAATCCGCCGGAAACCACATCCAGCGCCGGAAGCATCTTGACCTTTCTGATTTTGCACATCAGCAGTCCAATCAGGACACCGCCGATCAATCCCCCGTAGATTGCCATGCCGCCGCTGCGGGTATTAAAAATCTGGTCCAGATTCTGTCCGTAATAATCCCACTGCAACAGGACATAGTAGGTTCTTGCTCCGACGATTCCGCCGATTGCACCGCCCAAAATTACATCCAGCATCCGGTCTGCATCCACGCCGAACTCTTTGGCACGGCGGTTGACATACATGATTGCCAGCACGAATCCCAGTGCAATCAAAATTCCGTACCAATAAACCGGCAGGCTGCCCAGATGGAATGCCACCCTGTTTACCTCAAATTCCAGCCCCATGCCGGGGAAGGAAACCGTTGTTGTCTCTCCCATAATTCTCTGCTCCTTCCAAAAATTATGCCATCACGATCGAAAGGCTGCTGCGCTCGGAATCGAAATCCTCCCGCAGACGCTCCTCCAGCTGCTCTTGGGTGCAGTTTGCCACCAGCTCGACCAGCTCGTACACATCGACCCCTGCAAAATAGCAGTTGGTCATCGCGCTGGCAATCGATTCCGGCTTGCTGAACAGCCCCAGATACCGCCCGTAGGTGGATTTCTTCACTCTGGCAAATTCTTCCTTGTCGATTCCATCCTGTTTTGCCCGGTCAAATGCCGCGCAAATCCGCTCATAGACCTGATCCGGGTCTTTGGATTCGCCGGAAATCATCGAGCACAGGTAGTCCCTGCCGGTCATGGTCTCTCCGGCAATCCCGCCGCTGATGAGCCCGTCCTCATACAAGCCCTTGTACAGCTCGGTCGTCTCTCCGGTCACCAGGTCGAGAATCATCTCATCCAGAATCATGTTGCAGAAGTTGTCCCGTTCCCCGTGGTCCGGGCCCTTGAAGCCGATATAGAACATCGGAGTTGCCACCGGCAGATGCTGGACAACGCGCTTTCTCACAACGTCCAGCGGCTCCGGCACTGTCTTGCGCTCGACCGAGAACGGCTCTGCCTTTTTCAGGATGCGGTCTGCCGCTTCGAGGACTTCCGACGGCTCAAAGTTTCCTGCCACCGTCAGCAGCATATTGTTCAGATTATAGAATGTGTGGTAGCAGCGGTAGAGCAGCGGAGCGTCGATTTTTGCAATCGATTCGGTCGTTCCGGCAATATCGATTTTGACGCTGTTGTTTTGATACAAGCTTTCCAGCAGGTTGAACATCACCCGCCAGCCCGGGTCGTCATCGTACATTCTGATTTCCTGGGAAATAATTCCCTGCTCCTTTTCCACCGTTTCCGGGGTGAAGTACGGGTCGGTAACAAAATCCAGCAGGATTTCAATCGACTGCCGGAACTGGTCCGAGCCGGCAAATAGATAGGAGGTCTTGTCAAAACTGGTAAAGGCGTTGGCAGATGCGCCGGTTTTGGCATAGCGCTCGAACGCATCTCCGTCCTCGCTTTCAAACATTTTATGCTCCAGATAGTGTGCGACGCCTGCCGGAACGCTGACGAAATCCTCGTCCTCGGCGGTTTTAAAGCAGGTGTCGGTCGAACCGTACTTGGTGGAGAACATCGCAAAGGAGGTCGAAAATCCCTTCATCGGGTACAGCAGCATGGTCAGGCCGGAGGGGTGCTCCACCCGCAGATACTCCTCTCCCAGCCGTTCATCCCGCACGATTTCCTGTTTCATCCTACTCGCCCTCCTTTTCCTGTTCTTCGTTCGGCATCAGCATATATACGGTGTCCAGCTTGATTGCGTTGGCTGCCGCAATCATATCCTCGCGGCTGACCCGATTGGAAAGCTCGATTTCCTCATCGGGGGAAACTCTGCTCTCGCCCAGAATCTGTGCAAGGTACCAGCTGTCCATCGCACCGAGCGAATCGGTCGTTGCCTTGAGCGCGGTCTTGAAAAACAGCTTGGTCTCCTCAATATCCTTCTCCTCAAATTCGCCCTGCTGCATCAGACGAAGCTGGTGCAAAATCTCGTCGCGTGCCTTTTCGGCATTTTCTGCCTCCACTCCGCTGTCCACCATCATGATACCAGTGTGGCGGTCATAGCGGGCAGCGCAATAGTAGCACAGGCTGAGCTTTTCGCGGACATTTTTAAAGAGCAGTGAATTGCCGGTTCCGCCGAACAGCGCAACTGCCAGCCGCTCTGCATTCATCTGCTCGTAGGAGTTCATCCCCTCCACGCGGAATCCCATGACCAGCTTGCCCTGCTTGACATCCATCCGCTCGACCGTTTCCCGAATCGGGCCGTGCTGCTGTTTTGGCACACAGCGAACCAGCGTTTCCGGCTGACGCTCGATTTTGGAAAACTGCTCCCGGAAGATTTCGCAGGCAGGCTGTGGGTCTCCGCAGCCCTCGAACATGATTTCGATTTGAACGGTCCGCATCAGCTCCCGATAGGCCTGCGCCGCCGACTGTGGTGTGATGCGGAGGGCGTCCTCCCGATAGCCGTACTTTTTGATGGAGCAGCTTTCGTCCCCGCACATGATGTCCTTACAGCGCATCATCGCATAGCTGCGCTTGTCGTTGATTTCCGAATCGATGGTTTCGAGGAGGTACTGTTTCTCCAATTCTGTATTTTTTTCGTTGAATTTACCATTTGTAATATCTGGCTCGAGCAAAATATCTGCCAGCAGAGCAGCGCACTCCCGAACCATGTCCTCCTGCTCCAGGGCAAACCGGCTGTCCACCCCAATGACGCCCAGCGCAATAATCTGATATTCGCCCAGCTTGTCGATTCCCGCATCCAGAGAAGCGCCATACAGCTCGCACAGTTTTTTATTCAGTGCCGTAAAATCCGACCAGTTTTTGCTGCCCTGACGAAGAATAAAGGGGACAACCGCACGGTCGGTCACCTTTTCGCGGTCCAGTTTTACGACCAGATTCACAGACATTCGATTATGCTTAAATTTCCGATCGGTAATGGAGGAAAAATATACGCCGTCGGCGATACGTTCCCTCACCAGTGGATAACTCATGGATTCATCTCCTATTTTTTTATCTCTGCCTGCCTATTATAGCATATTCACTTTTCGGTTTCTACATACAGTCTGTGAACTCATGGTTTTTTCTTCCCCGGCAAATCCGCCCTTTATCGCTAAAGAAAGAGCGGCACTAACTGAAAAGAGGGACCGTGATTTCTCACAGTCCCTCTTGGAAGCTTTTCATTTTTCTTCGGAGTTCTCTTTGATGATCAGATTAGTACATTGGTAGTTCCCTCATTTAATCAATATTCTTTCAGATAACCCTGAATGTTCGGTTTCTTGTGGAATACATTCATACTCTATCACAATTCCTTTGGTTCGATTCCATTCACTTTTTTGTTATCTTATTGGGAGATACCGTTTGATGAGTTAATCTGCTATTTCATTGGACTCACCTTTACGAATTATTTTGACATCAATGTTAACTAGTTTCTTGTCTCTTGTGTTACAAAATCTATATTAACAATGAAAAGGTAATATTATCGGTTTTTATTCTACTTCAAGATTTTCACGATTGGTTGTGTTTTTTCTCTTGAATTTCTCATATTCAGTTTTGATGATTTTTTTAAAAGGTTTTTTCCTTTTCTTCCGGCACTGCATCCGCCGGAAACTTTTTTTATTAAATATAAAGCTCAGATAACATTGTTTCCATTTTTTCTTTTTTCATTTCTTTCGATTTTTGTTTGATCCTGTTTTTAGAGGAACCGTTTGGTTTCTCCTGCATTTTCAGGTTTCCAAATCGCTGTTTATGGAGCCTTGTTATCTGTTGTGGGTTTCCTCCAAGGAATTTGCAGATTCCTCGGAGAGGTGTTCTGTAACTGGTTCAATTTCCATTTTCATGAGGAATCACCCTTTCTCTTTTATATTTAATATTACCTTTGTTGTGATTTTATTATATCCGATTTTATCCACAATTTCAATATTAATTTTCAACAAATAAGTATATTTTTATTGAACAATTTATAAAATATCGATTTACGATTGACTTTAGCGGCGGAATGCTATAATATAATCTCAGTAAAGTCAGTGTAGAAAGGAGCTGCGACCCTGATGATTGATCGTGAATTTGGAAACGACATCCTGACTCTGGAAGATGACGAGGGTGTTGAACATACATTTGAAGTACTGGATGCCATCGACAACGGCGAAAACCGCTATATGGCGCTCTCCCCTGTATTTGATGACCCACAGGATTCTTTGGACGACAGCGGCGAGCTGGTCATCCTCAAGGTAGTGACCGTGGACGGAGAGGAATTCCTGGAGACCATCGATGATGAGGACGAGATGGACGAGATTGCGGACATCTTCATGGAGCGTCTGGAAGAGGATTACGACGTTCTTGACGAGGACGAGGAATAATCCGGCCGTTCGCCGCTCATCCTAACAACAGCTTTGTTTATACTCCTGCCGTGTTCGAGAAAGTATGGTTTTTATAATCCAACACTTTTTAAAAGGGACGCCGCGCTCCGGCGCTGGATTGCAGACCTCCCGCAGTATGCTTGACATACCTGTGGACGAAGGGAGCGTGAAGGCGACGGGCAGCAACCCACCTGTCTATACGACGGGTTTTAACTTGCCATGGCGACGGCACGGTGGGGTATCCATAACAATCCGGGACGCACAAACCAGTTTGTGCGTCCTTTTTTTCTACCCATCAAACGAAATCGCGCCGCGATAGATCAAGCTACAGGAGGAAATCTATGAAGAAAGAATGGCTGCAAAGGACCGAAGCTCTGCTGGGAGAGGATGCCGTATCCCAGCTGTCCAACCAGACCGTCGCCATTTTGGGGCTGGGCGGTGTGGGCGGAGCTGCTGCCGAGGCAATCTGCCGGATGGGAGTCGGGCGGATAATTTTGGTGGACAGCGACACTGTGGACTGCACCAACCTGAACCGTCAGCTGTTTGCTACCGCCGACACGGTCGGTCAGAGCAAATGTCTTGCTGCAAAAAAGCGGCTGCTCTCCATCAATCCCGAAGTGGAAATCATCTGCCACGAGCAGTTTTTTCTGCCGGAAAATGCCGGCTTTCTGTTTGACGAACAGCCCGACCTCATCTTGGATGCCATCGACACCGTGACTGCCAAGCTGTATCTGGCACAGGAATGTCAGCAACGCGGCATCCCGCTGATTACCTGCTTGGGTACGGGAAACCGTCTGGACCCCTCCCTGCTGCGCTGGGGGGATATTTCCCAGACCAGCGGCTGCGGCTGTCCTCTGGCGCGGGTCATGCGGCGAGAGCTGAAAAAGCGGGGCATCCTACAGCAGACGGTCATCTATTCCGTCGAGCTGCCTGCCAAATCCATCTGCACCGGCGGCGAGGAAAACGGCCGTCACAGCCCTGCAAGCTGCGCCTTTGTTCCGCCTGCGGCTGGCTACCTGATGGCAAGCGTGGGAATCCGCAAGCTGCTGGGGATGATTCGCTAGCGGGCGCTTGACAGGGGAAGGGTTGCTGTGATACAATCTATTTCAACAAGTATTGAAATAGATTTGCAAAAGGAGGGGTTTTATGCCCATTCAGGAAACGCTCAAAGCCCTTGCCGACCCCACCCGACGGGAGATTTTGCTTTTGCTGCGGGAAGGGGAGCTGACTGCCGGTGAGCTTGCCCAGCAGCTCGGAATCGCTCCCTCTGCCCTTTCCCACCACCTGCAAAAACTGCGATCTGCCGGTCTGTTGGAGGAACGCCGCGAGAAAAATTTCATCTACTACGAGCTGAACACCTCCCTGTTCGAGGAGCTTCTGCTCTGGCTGGAACAGTTCCCATTCCGAAAGGAGGAGAACAATGAAGGCTCTGCATCGTCTGCTGCGGCTTCTGACCGTTCTGCCCATTCTCATTAGTGCGGTGGTTCTGCCGCTGCTGCCCGAGCGCATCCCTGCCCACTACAACCTTGCCGGAGAAATCGACCGCTGGGGAAGCCGTCTGGAAATTTTAATCCTGCCGGTATTCTGTTTGGTTTCCGGATTTTTGTGGGAGCGCACCCTGCCCAAGCTCACTGCCTCCGACCCGCGCAACCACAAGCCGATGCTGATTGGCGGATGCTGCGTCCAGGCAACCTTTTTCGGGCTTTTTGTGGCGATGCTCCTCTCCTCCTGTTCCCAGTTTGAAATGACTGCCGAACCGGGAAAAGCCATCTCCAAAATCCTCGGCGTTGTGCTGGGGCTGTCGCTCATCCCGATTGGGAACATCCTGCCGAAGGTCAAGCGAAATGGGGTGTTCGGACTTCGCACCAAGTGGAGCATGGCAAACGACACCTGCTGGAACCTCTGTCAGCGGGCAGGAGGCCTCGGTCTTGCCCTGACCGGAATCCTGATTGTCATCTCCAGTCTGATGATTTCCAGCCCGATTTTGCAGAGCATCGCCATGCTCGTCCTGATTGTGGGAGACAGCATCGCATCGGTCATCCTCTCCTACCAAATCTGGAAAAAGCACGGCAAGCCGCCCTGCGCTTAATCTTTTTCATTCTGCATAAACGAGCCGTCTTTGGGTCACTCTAACCCAAAGACGGCTCGTTTTTTTTGATTGGGAGGTGGGCGCAATTCTTTTTTTCTGCGGAATGATCATCGGACTGCTCAACGGCTTTTTCGGGTCGGGAGGCGGCATCCTCGCCGTTGCCCTGTTGGAGCGGCGCGGACTGTCTCCCCGGCAAGCCCATGCCACCAGCGTGGCGCTCATCCTGCCACTGTCGGTCATCAGTCTGGCTGTTTATTGGATGCACGGCAGCATCCGTCTCGGTCAAGGGCTGCCCTTTCTGCTGCCTGCCCTGCTGGGCTCTGCGGTCGGGGCATGGGGTCTGAAAAAAATATCGGCGCCGCTACTCAAGCTGTTGTTTTCGCTTTTGATTTTATACAGCGCCATCCGGCTTTTGACCCGATGAGCGGCAGACAAGGAGGTTTTGATGCACGCTTCACTGTTTTCGTTTCTGGCAGTTTTCTTGGCTTCGGCGGCTGCCGCAATGGGGCTGGGAGGCGGAACGGTTCTTCTGCTCTATCTTTCCTTTTTTTCGAGCCTCGGTCAGGTGCAGATGCAGGCGATGAACCTACTGCTGTTTTTGCCTGCTGCGGCGCTTTCACTGTATTTCCACCGGAAGAACGGGCTCATCTGCACCTCGGTTCTGCTGCCCTGCATCCTTGGCGGGGTGCTGGGCGGGGTTGGCGGAAGCGTTCTGTCCAACCGGCTGGACCCGGGCTTTACCAAACGAGCCTTTGCCGTTTTCCTGCTGGCAATCGGGCTGCGCGAGCTTTGGCTGTCCGGCGGCATGATTGTGAAAAAATTTCGGCATCGGGCATAAAACCCGAGGAGCGGCGCAAAATACAACCAGAGGAAAACATCTTACCTACGAAAGGAATGGTCACCATGAAGAATGGATTCCAGAAATTCATCTCCGGCAAGGGATTCTATCTTGCACTCGCCGTATGTCTGGCAGGCGCCGGCGCAGCGGCATGGGTTGCTGTAGACAAAACCATCGAAAGCATCGAGCAGCCCCCTTTGGCAAAAACTCCGCAGACCAAGCAGGAACAGGGCTTTTTCGAGCCTGCGGAGAAACGCGATTCCAAGCCCGCCGAAGCTGTCAAACAGCAGGAGCCTGCTCCCACCGATTCCTCCAACCGGCTGAGCGCCGACTCCAGCGGGGATTCCTCCCGTTCCTCTCAGGATTATCAGGAGGGTCAGGTGACGGCAGAGGCTCCCTCGAACGAATCCTCAACGGATGTCTTATCTCCATCTGCGCCGCAAGAGTCCTCCAATCCGGCGCCCGAATCCTCCGAAGCATCCGCACCGCCCAGCGAGGCTGTGCCCTCTGCCGACTTTGCTTTGAGCTTGCCGGTCAGCGGGGCCGCCATCAACCCCTTTAGCGGCGATATGCTCGTCAAGAATGAGACCCTCAACGACTGGCGCACCCACAACGGCATCGACATCAGCGCTGCCCTCGGCACTGCGGTCTGCTCGGCCTGCGACGGGGTCGTGACCGACATCCGCAACGACCCGATGTGGGGCAACGTGGTGGAGGTGACCTCCGGCAGCTATGTCCTGACCTATGCCGGTCTGGGAGATGAGCTTGCCGTATCGCTGGACCTGCCGATTTCTGCCGGTGAAACCATCGGCTCGGTGGGCGAAATCCCGTGTGAACTCTCGTTGGAGCCGCATCTGCATTTCGATGTCAAGCAAAATGGCCGTTATGTGGACCCGGCTTCCCTTGCAGAATAACCTCCCTCCTCCCAAAGTCTTCTCCCAAATTCGGAGAAGAAGCCCCCAAACGAAAATCTCCGCATGATTTTTCATGCGGAGATTTTCGTTTAAAAGTTCTAGGAAACAGCCTTTTCTTTTATGGACGAGCAACAGAAAGCGGCACTCCAGACCGGAGTGCCGCTTTCGACTGCTTTTGTTCTTTTCGGGAAATCCCGATTCCTTAGCTGCGTCCTACCTTGCCGTTGTAAGCCACCGGGTTGGTGTGGGTGCTGATGGTGGTGGACGGTGTCCCCTCCGAGACCAGCTTTGCCATGACGACAAAGCGCTGGTTGCTGGTGTTGCCGTAGAATCTGGTGCAGGTGGAAAGGGTCAGAATCTGGTCCTCGCTGGTGACCGGAACATTGTAGTTGGCAAGGCTCTTGGCCTTTGCCTCCGCAATCACCTGCTGGAACTGCTCCTGCGGCATATTGGCATAGATGTATTCAAAGCTCAGGTCGGTGTAGTAGCTTGCGAACACCTGGAAAACATAGTCCTTCTCGGTGGTGGAGAAGTAGATGAACGGGTTCTCCTGCGCGAACTCCGGATAGTGGTAGGAGGTCACCAGAGAGAACATGGTGTCGTTGGACTGCATATTCTGGATGGTTCTTGGGGTGTAGATGTTGTGCCAGTTATGTCCGTAGAGGACGGTATTATCGGACAGGTCTGGGAAGGTACACTCGTAGTCCGCCCAGATGACACCGTCACGGCTGTAATTTTTGTCGTAGCCCTTGCTTTCATAATAGGCATAATTTTCCTGTCCAGCCTTATGAACCACCGGATAGTCCACGTTGGTGTTTGGAATCTGAATCCAGCCAACGGTGTCGTCATTGGTGGAGGATTTAAAATCGGCCGCCTTCTTTGCCAGCGAGTCGGTGCTGACCTGTGCTGTCAGGTTGGCATTCTTGCCGTCACCTGCGGATTCCAGCGTTCCGGTCAGCTTGTTGATGGCAATCAAATCAACCAACTGGGTGACACTGGGCGCCTTCAGGTTCTTGGCGCTGGACAGCACCTGTTGAAGCTGCTGCTCCTCGGCATCCGCTGTCTTGGTATTGACGGGATATTCCACCTTGGGAACTGCCGGCTGCTCCGGCTGGATTGGCCCACCACGCCGATTAAGCAGGAACCACGCTCCTCCTCCCACCAGAGCGATTACGGCAACGGTTGCCAAAATCGCCGGAAGCGGAGATTTTTTAGGCGGACGGCTGTCATCGTCTTCGTCCGGAGAAAATCCTGCAAAGCCATCCGGCTTTGGAACGCCGGTGATGCTGGAAACATTCGGGGCCTGTGGTTTTTTCTTTCTTCCGCCGGACTGTCCGATTCTATCTTTCATACTGTTCTTCATCCTCTGCATTATCATTTTCGTTTTAGCAGGGTCAATCCCGCAATTTACTCTTGTCCATTATATCATAAAAGCCGCAGTTTGGGAAAGGGTGCCGAAAAAAATTTACACTCCCTTCCTCTCCCTGCAAACAGGCGAGGGTTCCGATTCTTTAGATCAAAAAAGCCGCACCGAAATCGGTGCGGCTTTTGCCTCGTTTTCTTATAAGGATTCGTCAACCTTCAGCTTGCTTGGCTGGTAGCGGTCAACTGCCTTCTGGTTTACGACAAAGGACTCGCCCTCTGCCAGCTCTACCAGATAGTCCTCGAACTCATCCTCTTTGAGCGCATGGCGAATCATATCCTTGACAAACTCAAAGTCGGTTGGGTCGGTGTTCAGGTCGGTGGTTGCACCGATGGCAATCATCGAATCAGTACGAACCTTAACAACCTCGCCCTGCTTTGCTTCCTTGAGTGCGTTGATCACATCCGCATTCAGGGTGGTGGTAGCGGTGTCGAGCAGACGGTAGTTGTCGGTGGTCATATCGTAGTTCTCGTTGGTTTCGCCGGTCTCATGGTTGACCTGCTTGTATTCGTTGAGAATCTGGTTCCAATCCTTTCCATTGTCTGCGCCAATCTGCGCCTGGAGGTAGAGGTCTTCCGCAGAGTTGACCACGCTGCTCAGCTGCATCTCATAAACCTGCTGCTGGGTAGCCTTTTCTTCCTCGCTGGTCTTATCGGTAAAGGTCGGCTCCTGTGGGAGGCTGAAAGTCTGGACTGCCATCTTGATATAGTTGTTCTCGTAGTAGTCGCGCAGCTCGCTCTCCGAAACCTCCTGCTCGCCGCCCTCGCCGTAGATGGCGTCAAACACCTTGACCTTCATGTAGGTCAGCTGATAGAGCAACTCGATGGTATTTTTCGAGATACCGTTCTGCTCCAGATTTTCGCCGTACTGCTCATAATAGCTCTCTGCCTGCTTCTGGCAAGCCATCAGCTCGTCCTGAGACATCGACAGCTTGCGGGTGTTGAACTGGTCGCACAGAGCCATGTTAATCTTGGTCTCGCGCAGAGCCTGCTCCTTGATCCACTCGGAAGCCTTCTTGCCCTCAATCTCGCTCTTGAGCAGACTGGTGCTAGAATCGGTTACCTTCAGTTTTGCGTCATAGTAGCTGCTCAACAGGTTATTGATGTAGACGCCTGCCGGCATTTCCAGCTCGTCCTTTTTCATAATCCAGCCTGTATCCGATGAGCAGGCTGCACAGGAAAGCACCATCACTCCGGTCATGAGTGCAGCTGCACATTTTTTCAGAAAATTCATCCGAATATCCTCCTAAGCTTTTTTTCTTCTCCTCCCGCATCGGGCGGAAGGACGGGTCCGCTTTTGCGAAACACCTTGATATTATACACCAAAGCCGCTAAAAAGTCCATAAGAACCCGAACATCAATCGCGATAAGGCTTCGGCGGCAATCCACGCAGCGGCTGCTTCTTCTGCGGCTTTTGCACCGCTTCGGCCACATCCTGACCTGCCATCACGGACAGCGCCAGACGCATGGTATCGATTGGCTTTTCGCCCTTTGCCACCTTGACCGCAAGATACGGCTTTGCGCCGGCATTGAGCATGACTCTGCCCTTGAGTCCGGCGGCCAGACGGCTGGCGGACTGCATATCCACCGTTTCCGGATAGAACAACAGACTGTCGGTCCGCTGGGAAATCTCCCGGATGCCCAGCCCTGCTGCCATATTGCGCAGCAGAGAAACATCGATGAGTCCCTTGACCGCTTCCGGCGGCTCGCCGAAACGGTCGATGAGCTCGTCGGTGATGTCCATCGCGTCCTCCTCGTTCTGCACCGAGGCAATCTTTTTGTAGATGTCGATGCGCTGGGCAAGGCTTTCGATATAGTCCTCCGGGATGTGCGCCCCGATGCGGATATCGACCAGACATTCGGTAGCCTGTGCATCCGGCTTTTCACCCTTGGCAACCGCTACGGCATCGGAGAGCATCTTGAGGTACATCTCGTATCCGACCGCCTCCATGTGACCATGCTGCTGGGCGCCGAGGATATTGCCTGCGCCGCGAATCTCCAAATCGCGCATCGCAATCCGAAAGCCCGAGCCGAAGGTCGTGAACTCCCGAATGGCTTCCAGACGCTTGGTGGCAACATCGGTCAGCGCCTTGCCTTTGGTGACGGTCAGGTACGCAAAGGCGCGTCGGCTGGAGCGTCCGACCCTGCCGCGAATCTGATAGAGCTGGGACAAACCCAGACGGTCCGCATCCTCGATGATGAGGGTGTTGCAGTTGGAGACATCCACCCCGGTTTCGATGATGGTGGTGCAGACCAGAATATCGATTTCGTGGTCAATCAGCCGCTTCCAGACCTTGGAGAGCTGCTCCTCGCTCATCTTGCCGTGGGCGACCACAACAGTGGCATCCGGAATCATCTGCTGGATGGTGGCGGCACAGCGGTCGATGGTGTCCACACGGTTGTGCAGATAGAACACCTGTCCGCCGCGGCGCAGCTCCTTGTTCATCGCCTGGGTCAGGATGCCCCAATCGTGCTCCATGACATAGGTCTGAACCGGCTGACGGTCCTGCGGCGCCTCCTCGATGGTGGACATATCCCGAATCCCGGACATCGCCATATTCAAGGTGCGGGGAATCGGGGTTGCGGAGAGGGTGAGCACATCGACATTGTTGCGCATCTCCTTAAAGGTCTCTTTATGCTTGACGCCGAAGCGCTGCTCCTCATCGATGATGCACAGTCCCAAATCCTTGAAGCGGACATCCTTTTGAACCAGACGGTGGGTTCCCACCAGAACATCGATTTCGCCACGGCGCAGCTCTTCAAGCACCTGCTCCTGCTCCCGCGGAGTGCGGAAGCGCGAGAGGATATCCACCTTGATGGGAAATCCCTCCATCCGCTTGCGGAAGGTCTGATAGTGCTGCCATGCCAAAATGGTGGTCGGGACAAGAACCGCACACTGCTTGGAGTCCATGACGCATTTGAAGGCCGCACGGATGGCAACCTCGGTTTTGCCAAAACCAACATCTCCGCACAGCAGGCGGTCCATCGGGGTCGGCTTTTCCATGTCCTCCTTAATTTCCTGAATACAGCGCAGCTGGTCGTCGGTTTCGTCGTATGGGAAGCGGCGCTCAAAGTCGTTCTGCCAGTCGGTATCCTGACTGAAGGCATAGCCTTTGGCGGCGGCACGCTGGGCATAGAGCTTGATGAGCTCATCTGCCATATCCTTGACCGCCTTTTTGACACGGGCACGGGTCTTGGCCCACTCTGCGGAGTTGAGCTTGTTGAGCTTGACAATGCTGTCCTCTTTGCCGCCGATATACTTGGTCACCAAATCCAGCTGGGTGACCGGGACAAACAGCATATCACTGCCGGCATAGCGAATCTGGATATAATCCTTGACCACGCCGTGGATGTCCCGCTTGACGATTCCCTCAAAGATGCCGATTCCGTGGGAAACATGAACCACATAATCGCCCACATTCAGGTCGGAGATGTTTTTGATGCCGCCGCTCTTTTTCTGGCGGGCAGGCTTTGCCTTGCTTGACCCGGTGCGGGTGTGGCTGATGACCGCCAGCTTGAGCTGCGGATATTCCATGCCGGCGGAGATAGTCCCCTCCATGACATAAATCTTGCGGGGAATAATCTGCGAAACATCCTGCACCAAATCCGCCGAGAAATCCCGGTTCAAATCATCCACCAGAGCCTGCGCGCCGCGGTGGGTTCCTGCGAAAATCACGCAGCAGAAGCCGGTTTTCATGTAGTCCTCCAGATCATCCTTGAGGATGGCATACTCGCCGCTCCATGCCGAAAGCTGGGAGGCGGTAATGGAAATCAGCTCACGGACGACCACCTCGTTCAGGGAACGGCTGAAGGTGTCCATCAGGATGCCGGTGTGGCGGACGAGGTTGCGGCACAGGTCGGTGAAATCGTCGTAATAGGTACTGCACCCGCGAAACAGCACCCCGTCCTCGAGCAGCATCCGAACATCCTCGTGGTGCTGTGCCATCGTGTTGGCAAAATTTTCCTTGCAGGAAATCGGCTCGCACAAAAAGGTCAGCGACTGCTCGTCAAAATAGTCAAAAATCGTTTCCGGCGCATAGAGCAGCGGCTGATAGCGGTCGATGCTCACCGGGCTAAGTCCGCCCTCCAACCGCTCGATGTCCCGTTCCAGATGCTCCTTGACCTTGAGTCCGTTTTTGCCCTTCTGCTCCTGCACCTTCTGGCGGAGCAGGTCGGCAAGCTGTTCGGCGCTGTCGAACAGAACCTCCCTTGCCGGAGGAATGGTGACCCGTTCCACCGGGTCCTGACGGCGCTGGGTGTCCACCTGAAAGGTGAACATACTGTCGATGGAGTCATCCCAAAACTCAATACGAACCGGCTCTGTGCGGTCCGGCGGAAAGATGTCGAGGATGCCTCCCCGCTTGGCAAACTGGCAGATGCCCTCTACCTGTTCCCTGCGCTGGTATCCCATCGCCAGCAGCTTTTTGACAATCTGTTCTGCCTCGTAACATTCGTCCTGATCGATGGTCAGGATGGAGGAGCGCAGCTTTTCGACCGGGATGGTGCGCTCGCAGGCAGACTCGACCGAGGAGACCACCACCCGACACTCCTGACGCAGCACCGCACTGAGCACACCCAGCCGCTGATGTTCGAACTCGCCGGAAGCGCCGTCCATATCCAGCAGGACAAAGTCCCTTGCCGGAAAATGCTGTACCGGCTCTCCCAGCAGCACCGACAGATCAGCTGCAAACCGAATGGCTGTGCTTTCGTCCGGCACGATGACCAAGGCGCTGCGGTCCAGCTGGGCGCGCAGCGACGCAATGATATGGGTCTTGTGCGCGGCGGCTGCCCCGGTCATCGAAACCGGCGTGCGTCCCGCTTCGATTGCCGCCTTGAGCTGTGTATATTCGGACATCCCGTCCATCAGGGATAAAAACTGTTTCATCGACATTCACCCGCCCTTCTGTATCCAATCCGACTGCTGCGGTTGTTCTACACCGTTTGCAGCCGACGTTCTCTTAGTTAAACAGATTCATCGCCCGGTCAATCTTACCTGCAATCATCTGCTGCACTGCCTCATAGCTGTGATCCAGCACCGGAACCAATGCCTTCTGGTCCTCCTCGGAAAAATGTCCCAGCACCCATGCTGCCAAATCATAGTCCGGATGCGGCTTTTTGCCCACGCCGATTTTGACACGAGGGAACTGGTCGCTGCCGGTCTGATAGATAATGCTCTTGATGCCGTTGTGGCCTCCGTCACTGCCCTTGCGGCGGATGCGCATCTTGCCGACATCCAGCGAAACATCGTCAAATATCACAATGATATGCTCCGGTGGGATTTTGTAAAACTGGCTTGCCTCCCGTACCGCTTCGCCGGAGCGGTTCATATAGGTGGAGGGCTTCATCAGCATCACCTTTTTGCCCTCCAGCTCGCACATCCCGTACAGGGACTGAAACTTCAGCTGGTTGACCCGACAGCCGGTTTTTTGGGCAATATAGTCGATTGCCATAAAGCCTGCATTGTGGCGGGTATTGTCATATTTTGCTTCCGGATTGCCCAGACCCACCACCAGAAATTCCGGTGTTCCGGTCACAACAGTGCCGGCGGTATTGAGCGCCTTGAGCTTTTCAAAAATATCGTACATCATCTTGATTCCTTTCCTTTTGGATTTCCTGTCGCCGGAGTCGGCAACAGGGCAGGACAACCGCAGGCCCCCATCCTGTGACAGAGGTCTGCGGTCAGCCTGCCCTTTTTGGTCTTCCGTTTTCCAAACGGCTACTTTGCAGCTTTGGGAAGATTTTCCTTTAAGACCCGCAAAACATCTGCGGTACATCAGGTTCCTTTCGGGTTCTTGTTTTTACAGTCACAATGGGTCATCGCACCGGTCATTCGCCGAATATCGCGAAGATTGCGCGCTCCCTGTCCGATTGCCGCTATGATATCTTCTTCCGTTACTTGGTCACAATAACAGATATACTCCATACAAACTCCTTGTCAGAAAAAAGGGCAGGTAAGCTACCTGCCCTTTTCTTCCTGTCAAAATTAAACAAACAGCGGAGAAACCGGTTTGTCCTGATAGATTCTCTCGATTGCCTCTGCAAAGACCGGTGCAACCGGCAGCTGGGTAATCTTGCTGCAAGCGCAGTCCTTTGGCAGTGGAATGGTGTCGAGAATGACGACCTCTTTGAGTGCGCTCTTCTCGATTCTCTCGAGAGCCGGACCGGAGAGAACACCGTGGGTTGCACAAGCGATAACCTCTTTTGCACCGCCGATCTCAACCAGAGCATTTGCAGCGTTGCACAGGGTACCTGCGGTGTCGATCATATCGTCAACGATGATGACCTTTCTGTCGCGAACGTCACCGATGATGTTCATAACCTCGCAGACGTTTGCCTTTGGTCTTCTCTTATCGATGATTGCCAGCGGAACATCGCAGCGCTCTGCGAACCTTCTGGCTCTGGTAACAGAACCAAGGTCCGGAGAAACAACGGTGTAGCTGGACTGTTCGCCGCCAATCTTCTCGATGAAGTGCGGAATCATGATCGGAACACCCAGCAGATGGTCTACCGGAATATCGAAGAAGCCCTGAATCTGTGCTGCGTGCAGGTCCATTGTCAGCACACGGTCAGCACCGGCAGCAGTGATGAGGTCTGCAACCAGTTTTGCAGAGATCGGGTCTCTGGCTTTTGCTTTTCTGTCCTGTCTTGCGTAGCCGAAATATGGGATAACGGCAGTCACACGGCCGGCAGAGGCGCGTTTGAAGGCATCGATCATAATAAGCAGTTCCATGAGGTTATCGTTGACCGGAGTACAGGTGGACTGTACAACGAACACGTCCGAACCACGGACAGACTCCTGGATCGATACAGCGATCTCTCCGTCAGAGAATGTCTTGACCTCGCTTTTGCCTACCGGCAGGCCCAGACAAGCCGCAATTTCCGCTGCTACCTTTGGATTGGAATTAGCAGTGAAGATCTTGATATCCTTACCATGCAAATTCATTTTTTCTTGACTCCCCTTACTTGTTCTCGGCAGATAGTATCTGCCCACCTTTTTACGTTCCTCTTTAGAAGATTCTAAAGAATATCCGGCTGATGCCGTTAAACAGCCTGCACCTCCCGTTTGGGAGGCACCTGCTGTATGATACAGATTTTATTTTCCGGCCTTTTCCTTTTCGGCGCGTTCGCGCTGGCGGTAGGTTTGCGCCCAGCCTTCCTTGTTCAGCTGGCGTGCGCGCGCGATTGCCAAGCTGTCCGGCTGCACATCCTGTGTGATGGTGGAACCGGCCGCGATGTAAGCCCCTTCCCCGACATGGACCGGAGAAACCAGATTGGTGTTGCAGCCGATAAAGGCGTTGTCCTCCACCTGTGTGCGGAACTTGCGGTAGCCGTTGTAGTTGACGGTGACCACGCCGCAGCCCACATTGATATGGGAGCCGAAGTCGGAATCCCCGATGTAGGTCAGGTGTGCCACGCTGGTTTTTTCGCCCAGAGTGGAATTTTTAATCTCGACAAAATTGCCAATCTTGACCCCGTCCGCCAGATGGCTGTTCGGGCGCAGGTGGCTGTTCGGACCGATGCGGACTCCGTTGCCCACCTCAGACTGTTCAATCAGCGAAGAATGAATCTGGCAGCCGTCGCCAATTCTGCTGTCCTCGATGATGGTGTTCGGGCCAATCACGCAGTCCTCGCCGATGGTCACATGACCACGAAGCTGGGTTCCCGGAGCGATGGTGGTGTCCCTTCCGATGGTGACATCCGGAGAGATGACAATTCCATCCATACAGTAGAAGTGTACACCATCTTCTAAAAGTCTGTCAACCACAATTTTGTTCGCAATTTCATTTAATTTTAACAATCCTGCCCGGTCGTTGGCGCCCAGCACCAGATTTTCGTCCTCACAGCGGCAGGCACAGATGGCGGCACCCTGCGAATGGGCGATTTTTACCGTGTCGGTCAGGTAGTATTCCTGCTGGCTGTTGTTGCAGTCCAACCGGCTCAGCGCCTCCAGCAAAAATTCTGCACGGAACCAGTAAGCCCCGGAATTGACCTCGGCAATCTCACGCTGCTGCGGGGTGGCATCCTTTTCCTCCACGATGCCCAGTACCCGCTGAGGGTCGTTTGCATCGCGCAGGATGCGTCCGTAGCCGGTCGGATTGGAAATCTGTGCGGTAATCAGCGTCATCTGGGCTGCCGACTCCCGATGCTGTTCCAGCGAACGGGTCAAAACAGAATCGTTGATAAACGGCGCGTCGGCATTCAGCACGACCACATCGCTGTCCGAATGGGCTGTCAGGAAATCCCGCGCCATCATAACCGCATGGCCTGTTCCCTTGCGCTCCTTCTGGAGAACCGTAACGCAGTTTTCCGGCAGAACCTTGCACAGGCTCTCGGAGTCCTCCCCGACCACAACGCAGATTTCCTCCACGCCTGCCTTGCGGCACCAGTCTACGACCCAGCGAATCATCGGCTTAAACAAAACCTCACACATCGCTTTTGGATATTTGGATTTCATTCTGGTTCCTTTGCCTGCTGCCAGAATGACTGCACAAGTTGTTCTCATCTAATATCACTCCATTCTGAATTGCTTTTTTGCTTCTCTCTATTATAAAAGCTGACGGCATAAAATTCAAGCGCCCGCCGGCGATTCAAAAGGCAAAGTTATCTATCGTGATTATCACTAAAAATGTTATATTTTCCTTATGTAATTTGTTTGATATTTCTTTAACTTAATGGGAAAACCTCTGTTTTTTTGTCCTTGGCTCCATCTTTCTCTGTTCTTCTTGTCTTTTTCATAAAAAATTTTGAGATTTTTTTTATTTATGTTTTATAAAAGAACTCTGGAATTGTGAATTGTTATTTGATATAATATGGTAAAAGGCAGTCTTTTTCTATCTTGACCTGCCATATCGGATTGATTGTACAGGATGTACAGGGCTTTTCAAAAAGTTTCCATGCCTTTTTCTGAAGATTCCCGCAAATTTATTTTTAGGAGGTATCCTTAAATTGAGCAAAAAATTTGTTTATGCTTTCTCTGAAGGCAACGCAAAAATGCGCGAACTGCTTGGTGGCAAAGGTGCCAACCTTGCCGAGATGACTGTTTTAGGTATGCCCGTTCCACAGGGATTCACCATTTCTACCGAGGCCTGCACCCAGTACTATGAAGATGGTCAGCAGATCAACGCTGACATCGAAGCCCAGATTTTTGAATATCTGGCAGATCTGGAAAAGCTGGTCGGCAAGAAATTCGGTGACATCAACAACCCTCTGCTGGTTTCCGTTCGTTCCGGTGCAAGAGCTTCCATGCCTGGTATGATGGACACCATCCTCAACCTCGGCCTGAACGACCAGGTTGTAGAAGGCTTTGCAAAGCTGACCAACAACGAGCGCTTTGCTTATGACTCCTACCGCCGCTTCATTCAGATGTACTCCGATGTTGTAATGGAGGTTCCAAAGCACAAATTTGAAATCATCATCGATGAGATGAAGGCTGCTAAGGGCGTTAAGCTCGACACCGAGCTGGATGCAGACGACCTCAAAGAGATGGTAGTCAGATTTAAAAACTACTACAAAGAGCAGAAGGGCATCGACTTCCCACAGGACCCAAAAGAACAGCTGATCGGCGCTGTTAAAGCGGTATTCCGTTCTTGGGATAATCCGCGTGCAATCTACTACAGAAGAATGAACGACATTCCTTCCTCCTGGGGTACTGCTGTCAACGTACAGATGATGGTATTCGGTAATACCGGCAATACCTCCGGTACCGGCGTTGCCTTCACCCGTGACCCTGCAACCGGCGAAAACAAGCTGTTCGGCGAGTTCCTGGTCAATGCACAGGGCGAGGACGTAGTAGCCGGTGTCAGAACTCCTCAGCATATCGACGAGCTCAAGGACATCATGCCTGAGGTTTACAACCAGTTCTGCGATGTTGCACACCGTCTGGAGCAGCATTACAGAGATATGCAGGATATGGAGTTCACCATCGAGAATGGCAAGCTCTTCATGCTCCAGACCAGAAACGGCAAGAGAACTGCTTTCGCAGCAATCAAGATTGCCTGCGACCTGGTAGACGAGGGCATGATCTCCAAAGAAGAAGCAGTCTGCATGATCGACCCGAAACAGCTCGACGCTCTGCTTCACCCACAGTTTGATACCAAAGCTCTGAAGGCTGCTGAACCAATCGGAACCGGTCTGGCTGCTTCCCCTGGTGCTGCCTGCGGCAAGGTTGTATTCACCGCTGAAGAAGCAACCGCAGAGGGCAAGAAGGGCGAGAAGGTCATCCTGGTTCGTCTGGAAACCTCTCCGGAGGACATCGAGGGTATGAACCACGCACAGGGCATCCTGACTGTTCGTGGCGGTATGACCTCCCACGCAGCAGTTGTTGCTCGTGGTATGGGTACCTGCTGTGTATCCGGCTGCGGTGACATCATCATGCACGATGAAGACGGTTACTTCGAGCTGGGCGGCAAAAAGATCAGCCGCGGCGATTACATCTCTCTGGACGGTTCTACCGGAAAGATTTATGCAGAAGCAATCCCAACCACCGCTGCCAGCGTTTCCGGCGACTTTGGCCGTCTGATGGGCTGGGCTGATGATGCAAGACAGCTTCAGGTCCGCACCAACGCAGACACTCCGAAGGATGCTGCACAGGCTCTGGCATTCGGCGCACAGGGTATTGGTCTGTGCCGTACCGAGCATATGTTCTTTGAAGGAACTAGAATCAAAGCTGTCCGCGAAATGATTCTCTCCAAGACCGAAGAGCAAAGACGCGTTGCTCTGGCAAAACTGCTGCCAATGCAGCAGGGCGACTTTGAGGGCATCTACGAAGCAATGCAGGGTCTGCCGGTTACCATCCGCTTCCTTGACCCACCGCTTCACGAGTTTGTTCCTCACACCGAGGCTGAGATTCAGGAGCTGTCCGAGGACATGAACATTTCCGTTGAGGAAATCAACAATGTCATCGCTTCCCTGCACGAGTTCAACCCAATGATGGGTCACCGTGGCTGCCGTCTGGCTGTTTCCTATCCGGAAATCGCAGAGATGCAGACTCAGGCTGTCATCCACGCTGCCATCAATGTCAATAAAAAACACCCTGACTGGAACATCGTTCCGGAAATCATGATCCCTCTGGTTGGAGAGGTCAAAGAGCTGGCATATGTAAAGGCAGTTGTCTGCAAGACCGCTGACGAAGTCATTGCCCAGGAAGGCGCCCAGCTCCATTACAAGGTCGGCACCATGATTGAAATTCCTCGCGCAGCTGTAACTGCCGATGAAATTGCAACCGAGGCAGAGTTCTTCTCCTTCGGTACCAACGACCTGACCCAGATGACCTTCGGCTTCAGCCGTGACGATGCTGGCAAGTTCCTCAACTACTACTACGACAACAAGATTTATGAATTTGACCCATTTGCTAAGCTCGACCAGAAGGGCGTCGGCAAACTGGTTCAGATGGCTTGTGACCTCGGTCGTCAGACCCGCCCTGACATCAAGCTGGGCATCTGCGGCGAGCACGGCGGCGACCCGGCTTCTGTTGAGTTCTTCCACAAAGCTGGTCTGACCTATGTTTCTTGTTCTCCATTCCGCGTTCCGATTGCTCGTCTGGCTGCTGCGCAGGCTGCAATCAAATTCCCAAGATAACCTATTGCTTCAAAAGCCTCCGTATGAAAATCATACGGAGGCTTTTTTCTGTCGATTCCGGCGGATACAGGGTCGAAAAAAAGAGAAATCTTTTTCCGGCAAACACTTGAAAAATCCTGCAAAATCTGTTATACTAGTAAGGCTTCATGGAAAGTGGCGACACGCATCTGGTCGTCTGTTGGTTCGGTCTTCCGAATCTCAATATGGAGATGTATCGAAGTGGTCGTAACGAGAACGACTCGAAATCGTTTTGTCCAGAGATGGGCACGTGGGTTCGAATCCCACCATCTCCGCCAGAAATCTTGCCAGCAGCCGGTTTTCCGGTTGCTGGTTTTTTTGTATTTATCGAGATTTTCTCGAGCTCTGCCTGAGGGCAGTGAGCCTATTCTTCCCGCGGCGCACCCGTTACCATCTTCGGGTTCTATCATATTTTCAACCTTAAATCAAAAAGGAGCGACACCATCATGTATCAGGGCAGATATTCTATTTTATTCAGCAGCATGACCGGCAACACCAAAAAGCTAGTCGACGCAGTTCACGAGGCTTTGCCAGCAGAAAACTGTGATTTCTTCGGCTCCTGTCAGGCGGCAGACCCACAGTCTCCCATGCTTTACATTGGCTTTTGGACAGACAAAGGCAGCGCAGACAGCGATACCTTGGAGCTGCTGGCAAAGCTGAGAGACAAAAAAATCTTCCTGTTCGGCACAGCTGGCTTTGGCATCAGCGAGGCATACTTCCAGAAGGTACTGGGCAATGTGAAAAAATCCATTGACCCAAGCAACACCGTCGTTGGAGAATTTATGTGTCAGGGCAAAATGCCGCAGTCTGTCCGGGACCGCTATGTTCAGATGAAGGAGCAGCCGGACTGCCCGGAAAACATCGACTCGAAGATTGCGAACTTTGACCTCGGTCTGTCCCATCCGGACCAGAACGATTTAGAGCGCCTTACAAAAATCGCGACCGAATTATAGCTTCACCTAAGTGGAAGGGAGAAATGGAACATGAAGGACGAATGTTTGATCTGCTCCATCCTGAATGCCGTTGATTTTGTCAAGGAGCACTTTGGCATCGAGATGGAGAAGCCGGAGGTCGTATGCCGCTACGCTGCGCTGAACAACCAGTGCATCGGCAAACGCTGCCCATTCTCCAAGGCGAATCACTCAATTTAATCTATGCTTGATCAAGTCAAAAGCTCCGGTGGACTCTTGCTCTCACCGGAGCTTTTGTGGATATGGAGCAGACACCCAGCCGAATTTGAATCAAGTAGATTTGGGAAGAAACGGAGTTGCGACGATGAACGAGAGATTAGCAAAGCAGCTGGCAATCGATTTTTGCACTGACGAGGTGTCGGTTGCCAGCAAATTCAATATATTTACCGAGTACCGGCGTTTGGAGGGACGCAGAATCTTTCAGGAAACCGAGTGCTTTTTAAAGATTGCGGCGGTCAATGGCAAGCTCTTAGTATCGGGAAAGGCCGAGATTGTGGAGTGGGTTCGGAACCGCTACCACGACACCGATGCTGCATGGTTTATGGATTTCAAATGCCTGCATGGGCTGGAGGCCGGACTGGCAAAATTCGGCTGTCGGATTGAACAGGTTCATCCATTTTATCTTGCAGTAAATCCGTCCAAAACAGACACTAAGGATTATGAGATCAAAATTTTTGAGGGAGAGGAGCTGGAACAGTTTCGAGGCGATGAACGATTTTGCGAAGCCTTCCTGTTCAGCGACACTCCCAAGGATGAAATCGGGGTTGGTGCATACCGGGATGGCAAACTTCTGGGGATGGCCGGAGCAACCAGCGACAGCCCGCTGATGTGGCAGATTGGAATTAACGTCATGCCGGGATCGCAGGGGCTCGGAATCGGCACGATGCTGGTCACTGTCCTGAAAAACGAAATCCTCAAGCGTGGCAAGCTGCCCTTCTACGGCACCTCCATATCGCATATTGCGTCGCAGCGGGTGGCGCTGGGGGCAGGATTCCTGCCTTCATGGACAGAGCTATGCTGTGAAAAGGCAGAATGACCCCGCCGGACACCGTTTCAGAAGGAGGCTTTCAGTCAAGATGAACCGTTATCCCTGTCCCTGTTGTGGTTCCTACACCTACCCTGTTCCACCCGTCGAGGACTGCGGGTATATCTGCCCTGTTTGTTTTTGGGAGAATGACCCCTTTATTTCCTCCGACAGCGAGCCGAGCGATTCCAATCACGGGATATCGCTCCAACAAGCAAAGGCAAATTTTCGACAATTTGGCGCGTGTGAAAAAAGGATGTTACCTTATGTCCGCCCGCCAAAAGAGGACGAGGTCGGAACTTCTGCCGTGACAGATTCCGCTTCCTCAAGCAGAAAGGATTGGTGAACAAATGAGTATCCTGTATGAGCTTTCGTGGTTATGGGAGGTGCTGGGCATCGGGTTCGCAGCGGCAGCTGTCTGTGTGGTCTGCGCCATGCTGATTGGCAAGGCTGCGAAGAAAAACCTCAGCAAAAAGAATGCGGTCATCATCGGAGCCGTTGCCTTTGTGCTGGCTGTTTTAATCGTCTTTGAGATTGCCCGGACACCGATGCCGCTCTAATCCAACGGGCAGGGCTTCTTTTTGCCGCCTTGGGGATTGAATTTTATCGGGCATCGGAACTATAATAACAACGACAACACCCAACAGCCCTTCCTGCTGCTGGTTGAAAATGACCCTTGTATCCATCTTGATTGGAGGAATCACCATGTGCACAGCCGCAACCTACAAAACAAAGGATTTTTATTTCGGAAGAACCTTGGACTATGAGATTTCCTACGGGGACCAGGTCGTCATCACCCCGAGAAACTACCCCTTCGACCTGAGAAACGGCGGTCAAATCAAATCCCACTATGCTATGATTGGCATGGCCTGTGTGATGCAGGACTACCCCCTGTACTATGATGCCGTCAACGAGAAGGGCTTGGGCATCGCCGGACTGAACTTTGTGGGAAATGCCCACTACAACAAGCCCATGGAGGGAAAGGACAACATCACCCAGTTTGAGCTGATTCCGTGGCTGCTCGGAAGCTGCGCTTCGGTTCAGGAGGCTCGTCAGGCTTTGGAGCACCTGAATCTGATTGACACCCCGTTTGCAGACAATCTGCCGCTTGCCCAGCTTCACTGGATGATTGCGGACAAGACCGAGTGCATCACGGTGGAATCGGTCGTAGACGGGCTGAAGGTCTATGAGAATCCCGTCGGCGTGATGACCAACAATCCGCCCTTCCCGTACCAGATGTTCAACCTGAACAACTATCTGCACCTGTCGGTGGAAAATCGCGAGAACACCTTCTCCGACGCACTGGAATTGAACCAGTACAGCCGCGGCATGGGCGGCATGGGCCTGCCGGGAGATTTGTCCTCCCAGTCCCGCTTTGTTCGGGTGGCCTTTGTCAAGATGAACTCCCTGTCCGGCGATTCCGAGGAGGAAAGCGTCAGCCAGTTCTTCCACATTCTCGGCAGTGTGGACCAGCAGCGCGGATGCTGCAAGCTCGGCGAGGACAAGTATGAAATCACCCTGTACACCTCCTGCTGCAACACCGAGCGGGGCATCTACTATTACAACACCTATGACAACCACCAGATTTCTGCGGTGGATCTGCACCGAGAGGATTTGGATTCCGAGAAGCTGATTGCCTATGCGCCAGTGAAGGGCGAACAGATTCGGATGCAGAACTAAGTCTGCGGACAGCTTCGCACGAAGCACCCTGAAGCATCGTAACATCCACACAGATTGCCGCGAAAAAAGGAGCGACCGTATGCCAACTCACGAAACGAACCTATCTGCCCCAAGCCGCTTTGACATCAGTGCAGCGGTCCTTCACATCCTTGCCATGGTGCTGATGCTGATGGACCACCTCTGGGCCACCCTGCTCCCTGCGCAGGATTGGCTGACCTGTGCGGGAAGGGTAGCATTTCCCATCTTTGCCTTCATGTCGGTGGAGGGATATTTTCACACCCACAACTTCAAAAAATATGCACAGCGGATGCTGCTGTTTGCAGTGCTTTCCGAGATCCCCTTTGACCTGATGTACGGTGGAACCTGGTTCTATCCGGTTCACCAGAATGTCATCTGGACGCTGCTGATGGGACTGCTGGGAATCCACCTGATGGAGACAGTGCGAAAGAAGCAGAAGCCGTGGGTCTATGTGCTGGTGTCTGCCGGTGTCGTGGCGGCGGGCGGGATACTGGGAACCTTGTGCATGGTGGATTACTACGGTGTCGGCGTGCTGACCGTGTTCATCTTCTACTTGTTCCGCGGCCGGAAATGGTGGTGTCTGCTGGGCCAGCTGCTTGCCCTCTACTGGGTCAATGTGCAGATGCTGGGCGGTCTGATGTACCCGATTCAGCTGTTCGGCATGGAGTTTGAGCTGTGCCAGCAGGGACTTGCGCTGCTGGCTTTGCTACCCATCTGGCTGTATCGCGGTCGGCAGGGCTACCACAGCAAGCCGTTCCAATATGCCTGCTATGCGTTTTACCCCGTCCATATGCTGATTCTTGTGCTGGTGCAAAACTGCATCACTCGATGAAAACCCGCAATCCCCTGTTCTTCATGCTGAGAACAGGGGATTGTTTTTTTCGATGGCATTTTTATTTTCCTATTATTTAACCTGCTGTTATATTGATATCGCTGTTTTTATCTGGACATTTTTGGTGTATTTTACATTGACATCGCTCCCCTTTTTGTGATAAAATTGTAACAATGTCAATGTGAATCATTCCTATTTTTATAAAACAACAGGGGGTAATTTTTATGAAAAGACTTGAGGGGAAAGTCGCACTGATCACCGGCGCCGGTAAAGGCATCGGCTACGGCCTGGCAAAGGCATTCGCAAACGAGGGCTGCAATCTGGTTATCACCGGAAGAACCGAATCTCGTCTGCTGGAGGCACAGAAAAATCTGGAGGAGCAGTACCATGTTCAGGTTCTGCCAATCGTTGCAGACGGCGCAGACGAAGAAGCCATCGCCGGTGTTGTTGCAAAAGCTGTCGAGAAATTCGGCCGCATCGATACTCTGGTCAACAACGCACAGGCTTCCAAGTCCGGCACCATGCTGGTAGACCACACCAAAGAGGATTTTGACCTTGCCATCTACTCTGGCTTGTACGCTACCTTCTTCTATATGCGTTCCTGCTATCCTTACCTGAAGGAGAGCAAAGGCTCGGTTATCAACTTCGCTTCCGGCGCTGGTCTGTTCGGCAAGCTGGGTCAGTCCTCCTATGCCGCAGCCAAAGAAGGCATCCGTGGTCTGTCCCGTGTTGCAGCCTCTGAGTGGGGCCCGGACGGCATCCGCGTCAATGTCATCTGCCCACTGGCAATGACCGAGAGCTTGGAGCAGTGGAGAGACGCTTATCCAGAGCTGTATGCAAAAACCATTCAGGGTATTCCGCTCGGCAGATTTGCTGACGCTGAAAAGGACATCGGCCGTGTCTGCGTTTTCCTCGCTTCGGAGGACGGCTCCTATGTCACCGGCGAAAGCATCACCCTTCAGGGTGGCAGCGGCCTGCGTCCATAATCAAACAAGTTGCGTGAAAAAAAGCTCCGCCGTGGCGGAGCTTTTTTTGATTGCATATTATTTTAAGAAAACCTCGATGACCGGAACTAAGCAGTTCGGCTTTACATGAGGCAGGTAGAAGAACGCTGCGGTTTCATCGTCCTCCTGCTTGTCGTCGCTGAGCAGCTCGACCTTGCCCTCGGTGAATTTTACCTCACTGCCGTCGTGCAGGAACTGGGCATACTCGACCTTTCCGGCCAGACCCTCCACCTTCATATTATCGAACGGATAAGCGAACAGGTGGATATACAGGCGCTTGCCGTCCTCGCTCTGGGTCAGGCGGCAGTCGGTCGGTGTTTTAAATTCCGGCTCTGCCTTGGTGCAGCCATAGATCGAGCGGCTATTATACTTCATCCAGTCAGCATAGACCTTCAGGGCATCCTCGGCACGGTGGTCCAGATAGCCGCGTGCGGTCGGGCCGACATTCATGATGAGGTTGCCGCCGTTGGAAACGGTGCTGATGAGCATTCGAATCAACATCTCCGGAGACTTCCAAGTGTATTCATCGCGGTAGTAGCCCCAAGACCCAGACAGGGTCTGGCAGGCTTCCCAGACAACCAGCTCGCCGGTCTTAGGATGACGGAACCAATCGGTCGGCTGGAATTGCTCCGGGGTCCACAGGTCCTGCTCGATTTCGGTGCGGTTATCGATGATGATTTCCGGCTGGATGCTTCTTGCCAGAGCAATCAGCTTCTCGGACTCCCAATCATCCTTGCCCTTGCCGCCCAGCCATGCCTTGTCGCCTTCGCCGTGGCGCTGGCTGTAGGAGAAGTCGAACCACATGATGTCGATTTTGCCGTAGTTGGTCAGCAGCTCACGAACCTGATTGCGCATATATTCCGCATAGCGGTGCATATCGCGGCCCTCATTCTGCTGGCGGGCATCCGGGTCATCGCGGCGCGGGTGGTTGACATCGATGGTAAAGTCCGGGTGATGCCAGTCAATCAGCGAATAGTACAGGCCGATGCGGATTCCCTCGGCACGGAAGGCATCCACAAACTCCTTGAGCAGATCTCTGCCCGCAGGGGTATTGGTGCATTTGTAGTCGGTGTACTGGCTGTCGAACAGGCAGAAGCCCTCGTGGTGCTTGGTGGTAAAGACCACATACTTCATGCCGGCGGCCTTTGCCTGACGCGCCCACTCTCTTGGGTCATACAGGTCCGGGTCAAAGTGCTTGAAGTAAAGGTCATATTTTTCTTCCGGTGTTCTCTCTCTTGTTTTCATCCACTCGTGGCGAGCTGCCATCGAATACAGTCCCCAATGGACAAACATACCAAAGCGGTCATGGGTAAACCATGCGGTATTTCCGGGTGTCTTTTTGGTTACATAGCTCGACATCAAAAAGTCCTCCTTACATTTTCTCGATCTAGTTTGTTTGAAAAGCGCCGCCGTTGCCCCACTGGAAATGTCCCTGCGGGAACAGCGCCTTCATTCCTTCTTCAAAGTGCAGCTTGCAGATGCCCAAATCCACAAGGTCAAAGAGATAGTCGTCCGGCACAGAGGCTGTGATTGTTTCCCCGTAAAAGGAGAACACCACCTTTTGGGTGTTTTTTGCCGTAGGCGCCAACTGCACCAGCCGCATGGCGGCTGTCTCCTCCTCGGTCAGCGGACGGTCTGCCCGTATCATCTCTTCCAGAGCTTTGGTGCTGCGGTGGGTCACCCCACGAATCACCTTTTCCTTGACCGTCAGAGCCGACACATTTCCAATCGGAACGACGCAAACAAGCTCCTCATCGGGTGCGACAGCAAAGACAGCAGAGCGCCGGTCAAAGGTTCCACCGACCCAACAGCTGCCCAAACCCAGCTCCTGTGCAATCAAAATCAGCCGTTCTCCATAGTAGCCGACCTTTTCCTTCAGAGCCGGAAGTCGGCGGTCGCCCTTGAGCACCAGCATGGAACGAACCCCGTGGAACATCCCATAGCTTTTAACACCCTCAAAGGCACTGCTGCCGTCCTCGAGGTATTGGATGGTCAAGCCGCTCTGCTCGTTGGCAAGGGCAATCTGCTCCTTGAGCCGCTCCAGCGTTTCCGCCGCAATCGGGGTATTCCGAAAGCTGCGGCGGGAGGTTCTTTGTTCGATTGCGTGAATATAGTCCATGACTCTCTCCCTTTGTCAGTCAAGATTCGTTGGAGTGCAGCTATCCCAGCGGGACAACCTTTTGGAACAGCGCCTGATAGCGCGGCGGGATTGCCTTATCCAGATGGTAGCAGCCGAAGAACCACTGGCGGAACTGCACCTTGTCCACCACTTCGTCAAAGAAGTGGGTCATCAGGTTGGAGCGTTCTCCCTCCAGACCGATGAATTTCCGGACAATCGTGTTGCACTCGTGGGTGACGATGCAGTCCACCGCATTGTCCTGTGCCAGCAGAGCCGCACGCGCGTCGGCAATTTCCTCCTCGGTCGGCAGCTCCTGCGCCCACCAAGTTCCGTCCTCGGCGCGCAAATCCATCTCGGCGCTTTCTCCTCCACCGAATGTAAAAATCTTTTTCCCCTCTATGGTAAATACCTGTCCCCGCATCAGGTGGAGCAGCGAGCCGGAAATGCGGTGTACCTGACCGCCGTTCCATTCCTCCTGCGGATACTGCTCCAGCAGGTCCAGGTTGTCATGTGTCCCTTCGATAAACAAAATCTGGTATCGGCTTCTGCCCAGCTTTTTCAGAACCGCTTTTTCCTTTTTGGAGCCGTTCCAGATAAAACCGAAATCCCCGCATACAATCAGCGTATCTCCCTTTTTCAGCCTTTTGAGCTCCTTTGCCTTCAGGCGGTCCAAGTCGCCGTGCAGGTCTCCCGTCAGATAGATCATGCGTTTCCCTCCTTGTATCTATTTTATATTACCGCAGGGGGGCTGGTTTTTCAAGCAGGAATATGAACTCCCGGTAAATGTTGGCAGGAAAATTTTGGATTTTTTCCCAAATGATTTTACAAATCCCAAGCGGTATATTATAATAAAAGTGTATCTACCTCAAAAGTTATCACACTTGTAATACAGAAAGGAATGGACATGATGAAACGACTGATGGCGTTCCTTCTTTCCTGCCTGATTGCCGGCAGCATGAGCCTGAGCACATTTGCCGAATCCGGTTTGATCACCCAGACCCCAACACAGACCGAACAGACCGAAGGGACACAGCAAGGCGCAGAAACAGAGAAAACCGAAGCGGACAACGGCGCCGGAAAGCTGGACATTTCGCAGGGCACCGTGCCCTTCATCGATGAGAGTGACCCCCTGATGCAAAATCTGGCAGTCTACATGGTGGAGCTGACCACCAACACCCTGATTCACGCGCGGAATGCGGACGTACAGCGGTCTCCCGCTTCCCTGACCAAGATTATGACCGCCATTCTGACGCTGGAAAATATCCCGGATTTGAGCCGGGAGCTGACCTTTACCGCAGAGCTGCAAAACTATGTCTACGAAATCAACATCATGTACGGCGGCGGAATCTCCACCGGCGGCATCACCCTGAACGAAACGCTCACCGTCGAGCAGCTGCTGTATGCCATCATGCTCCCCTCTGCAAACGAGGCGGCGGTCATGCTGGCGTATGAAATCGGCGGCGGCTCTCTGGAAACCTTTGCCAAGATGATGAACGACAAGGCGCAGGAGCTAGGCTGTCAGAACACCCACTTCGTCAATTCCAACGGCCTGTTCGATGCCGACCACTACTCCTCCGCCTACGATATGTACCTGATTACCCAGTATGCCCTGCAAAACGAGACCTTCCGCAAAATCGTGTCCACCCCAAGCTACGACACCGGCCCCACCAACAAGCAGGAAAACCTGCACTGGGACAGCACCAACAAGATGCTGGTGGAGGGCTCGGGATTTTACTACCCGCAAATCACCGGCGTCAAAACCGGCACTCTGGAGGAGGCCGGCAGATGCTTAATCTCCACCGCGGAAAAGGACGGCTATGAGTATCTTCTGGTTCTGATGGGCGCCCCGTATCTGGATGAAAACGGCGGGTACATCACCCCCAACCAAGCCTTCGTGCTGACTGCCAAGTTCTACGACTGGGTGTTTGAGACCTACCATGCCAAAACCATCGTGGAGAAGGGCGACAAGGTCAGCAGCATCAACAATGTCCGCCTTGCCAAGGACGGCAAGGACCACCTTCAGCTGGTCAGCGGGCAGACCTACTCCGCGCTGATTCCAAACAACATCGACGTTTCCAATGTGCGGCGCATCGCCTACAACAACAACGGCGAGCGCATCGGCGAAAAGGACTATGTGACCGCCCCGGTGGAAAAGGGAGAAAAGATGGGCACCCTCAAGCTCATCCTCTACGGCTGCGAGCTGGGTCAGGTGGATTTGATTGCCGCCGAGTCGATTGAAGCCAGCTCCCTGCTGGTGACTCTGGACAAAATCAACCAGCTGTTCCAGCAGTTCTGGTTCAAATTCGTCTTTCTGTTTGTTCTGCTGTTTGTCCTAATGTATGTGATTCTCGTCATCGTCCGCTCCAAGCGGCGCAAGAAATACCGCAGGGTCAACCGCAGACGACATCTTTGATAAAGGAGAGCGAAACAATCTATGGTACAGATGATTTGCCCTGTCTGCAAAAATCACTGTGAGCTAACCGTGGAGCAACAGGGCGATGCAATCGCAGTCCACGGAAACAAATGTGCGCGCGGCGACCTGCACGCTCGGGAAGAGCTGCGCGGCGAGCGGAAGGTTGTGACCTACCACGCCGCTACGGTATTTGACGCTGTGCCGTCGGTCGAGGTCAAAACCACCGGAACCGTTCCGAAGGAGCTGACCTTCCGGCTGATTCGTCTGGTCAAAAAGCAGTGCATCGACCACCCTATGAAGCGGGGTGAGGTGCTGCTGCACCATCCGTTGGAGCTGCCGGTCGATGTCATCATCGATTCGGACGAGCTGGAGCATCTTTCCGAACCGTCCTGAAATTTTATCGGAATCGCTTCCTACAGCGAAAAAAAGCTCGAACCATTTTTCATGGTTCGAGCTTTTTTGATCTATTCGTTTACCACATTCTGCGGCTTGCCCTGCTGGAAGGCGCGGATGTTTTCCTCTACAATCTGCATACAGCGTCTGCGTGCCTGACGAGGCGCCCATGCAATATGTGGGGTAACCAGACAGCGTGGTGCATCCAACAGCGGAGAGCCATGCAGCGGAGGTTCCTCCTCCAAAACGTCGATGGCGGCATAGCCGACCTTACCGCTTGCCAGCGCATTGGCAAGGTCCATGTCGTTGATAATTTTTCCGCGAGCGGTATTGACGATGATGACGCCGCGCTTCATCTGTGCGATGGTATGACGGCAGATCATGTCCTCGGTTTCCTCGGTCAGCGGACAGTGCAGGGAGATGATGTCGGATTCCCGCAGCAGCTCCTCAAACGAAACATAGCGCAGCTGGCTGTCCTCCAGCTCCGGATTGGGGTGCTTGCTGTAGCACAGCACCTGCATCCCGAAGGCTTTGGCAACCTTGGCTACACTCTGGCCGATTCTTCCCGTTCCGACAATGCCCATTGTCATCCCTGCCAGCTCAAAAATCGGGAAGGCATTGTAGGTAAAGTCCGGGGATTTCTGCCAGCCGCCTGCCTTGACCGACTGGACATACTCCGAAACATGGTTGGAGATTGCCAACAGCATCGCAAAGACGTGCTGGGTCACCGACTCGGTCGCATAGGTCGGCACGTTGCACACTAAGATTCCATGCTCGCGCGCCGCCTCCAAATCTATTGTATTGTAACCGGTCGCCGATACACAGATCAGCTTCAGATTAGGACAGGCTTCTATCGTCTCCCTTGAAATCGGGCACTTATTGACCAGAACCACCTCGGCGTCGCCGATACGGCTGATAATGCGTGCCTGCTCTGTGCGGTCGTACACCACCACAGTTCCCAGCTCACCAAGCCCTTTCCAGCTCAAGTCACCGGGATTGAGCGCAAATCCATCCAGAACCAGAATCTTCATAAAGCAATACCTCCCTCTGGAACAATCCTGCCTGTGCCGCCGCTCCAGACATCCTGTCCCTGACACCGTATGAGTCCTTATTTTCCTATTGTAACATACCTATCCGCCCTGTCAAGTACCGCGCTTCAAAACACCGTCAGAAAATTAACAGTACTCCAGTAAATCGACAATCACGCTGTTGGAAACTAAGAATCCCTGCGGGGTCAGAAAGAGCCGCTGACCGTCCAAACGAACTAGACCCTGCTTTTGCAGGAAGCTCGCCCTGCGCTCCAAGGCAGTGGTGTTCACCCCGAACAAGGCTCTGAGCTCAGGGAGGTTCACCCCTTCTCTCAGGCGCAGGCGCAGCATGACATACTCAAACAGGCCGCCGCCCTCCGAGTCCTGCTCCACCAGATTCCAGACATCCTCCGCGGTGCAGAAATCCGAAAGGCTGCGCGGAAAATAAAAGCGTTTTCCCTGATAGTAGGAGTGGGCTGCCGGCCCGATGCCAAGATATTCCTCACAGCGCCAGTACTTCAGATTGTGCCGGCTCTCAAATCCGGGACGGGCAAAGTTGGATACCTCGTACTGAAAAAATCCGTGCTGCTCCATCTGCTCGACGGTGTCCAGATAGAGGTCTGCGCTCTCCTCCTCGCCGGGACACAGGCGCTCCACCTGCTGCCGCGCGAAGGGCGTCCCCGGTTCAATCTTCAGCAGGTACCCCGAGATGTGCCGAACCCCCAAATCGTCGAAGGTCTGGACAAACTGCCGAACCGATTCTGCTGTCTGCTGCGGCGTACCCAGCATCAAATCGACCGAAACATTCTCAAAGCCTGCCTGCTGCGCCAGCTGCACGCTCTGCACCGCCTGCTCAAAGCTGTGGCGCCGTCCCAGATAATGCAACTCGTGGTCGTTCGCTGACTGCACCCCCATCGAGATGCGGTTAAAGCCGCCCTGTCTGAGGGCGCAGAGGGTATCATAGGTCATCGCGGCCGGGTTTGCCTCCAAGGTAATCTCGCAGTCATCAGCCAGCTGATAGCTCTGTGCCACCGCCTCTAGGATGGGCAGCAGGTCTGTGCCGAGCAGCACCGGTGTACCGCCTCCAAAATAGACACTGTCCACTTGACTTCCCCTTGCCGGGGAGGTGTTGACCGCACGCACCAGCGCCGCGATATAATCCTGAGCCGCCTGCTGCGTATAGGGAACCGAGTAAAAATCGCAGTAGGGGCATTTTGACAGGCAGAATGGGATGTGCAGATATACTCCGATTGGTTTCATCGTTTCTCCTTTCCTGCAAAAAGGGTCTCCCAGAGAATATCGGGAGACCCTCAAACAGCTTACTGTCCAATATAAATAGCCGAGATGGTGTTGACATCCTGTGCAATCAGCTGAGATTGGCTGCTGCCGTAAGGACGGAGCATCAGGTTGTAGGAAACCTCCTGCTCACTTTCCTCCTCGCCGGAAGCACCGACCGTAATCTGCGGCTTGCACTCCAGCAGGTAGTACAGACCGTCGCTGGTTGCCTGCGCCTGAAGGACTCCGGAATCCATCAGCTTCGGGTTGCTTCTGTTTTCTACCGATTTTTCGTACAGGCTGCCGTCCTCGGAGATAAAGTAGATGGTTCGTCCGTCATTGTCCAGACCGGCAAGGTTGAGCTCGCCCACGTGCTCCAACAGAGTCACGCTATTTTCTTCTTGAAACTTTTTGAGAATCAGCACCTGCTGGCTTTCCTCGATGATGTCACCGCTGCCAGAGGTGATGTAGCCGATCTGTGCGCCGTCCTGCTGGGCCTTCTCCGCTACCGATTCATTTAGCGGGATGACATCCGGCTGCTCCATGCTGCCCAGATGATAGCGGTACAGGTCAGCGCCGCGGCTCCAGTAGAGGCAGTTCTGTGCGTAGGTCGCAAAGACGATTTCATCGTTGAGGGAATAATCATCGACCTGATAGAAATCCTCGCTGATGACAAAGCCCTGCAAGCCGCTTTCACCCACCGTTGCTGCCTGTGCCGAGGAGGCACACAGATTTCCCTGCGCATCGATGTAGTGAACCTGTCCATCCCACAGCTGGGTATCGCGGGAGAAGTCCCGGCTGATTTCGCTGGTGGTCAAATCTCTGCCGTTCTCGTTCATCCAGCCCTTGCTGCGCATCTGCGATTCCAGGATGGCAACTGCGTTGTCTGCCAGCTTCTCGACGACCGCATCCGCATGGTTGTAGAGGTAGATACTGCCAATCGGGTTGTGCTCGTTGGCGGCAATATCTGCATCCCCGACAAAGGACATCGAGCCGTCATCATAGACGACCGCCTCGGTCACAGCGGTGCCGACCTGTTCCAGCTCGGCGCTGGCAAGGTCCTTCACCCGATACAAATCCACCAGTCCGGTGTTGTCGGGAGCCTGCATCACAAAGACTTCCTTGCCGATTGGCGCAATCTGAAAGACGGTCTGGTTGCTGTCCAGCAGGTGCAGCTGACCCTCGTAGTAATATCCGCTGGCAGTGGTGTTGCGATTCTCGTCCAGCTGTGCCACCTGCATCAGCGTTCCGTCCTTGGAAATAGCGGTCACAGAGAGAGCGTCCTCTCCGAGTACCTCCTCGACCGGGGTAACCTGACCGTCCTGATAGCACATCTGCACCTGCTGACCGTCCACCGTCTTGTTATAAAAAACGGAATTGTCGCTGTGGCAGGCGATGCCGCTTACAGATTCATCCAGCTCCGTTTCCACGCCGTCCGCCGTCCGAACACAGAGCTTGCCGTTCATCTGGGTAATCGAAAGAACCTCCATCCGGATATACACCCGCTCGCCGTTTGCCAGCTCTACATAGTTTTTGTCCCCGGCATAGGGAATCGAGCCGGACATAATCTGGTTAATCATCTCCCGGTTGCCGCCCTTTGCCCCGTTCACATAGAGATCGAAGGTCTCCTGATTGCGGACGATGCCCACCTTGCCCTCTGCGGTGTAGGCAATCGAGGTCGGGTTGAGATGCTCCTGCGCACCAATCTGCTGTTTATGGCTGCCGCCGAACGCCCAGATTGCCGCCGCTGCCGCCACCACGAGGAGGACTGCTGCTGCAATCAGCGGCATTTTGTTTCGAGACTTTGCCAAGGACGGCTCGGAATGTTCCGTCTCCTGATTTTGGTTCTGATTTTCATTCATAATATCGGACACACCTTTCTAAAAAGTACATAAGAAAATCAAGCAGGGCAGCTTTTCTTCCCCAAAGGGAAAAACCGCCGCTGTTTTCCATTATAGCGGATTTGCACGAGCAAGACTAGACATGAACTATTAACATTTTTCTATGCCCTTTCTCCGTTTGACCTGCATTTCCGGTGCAGGGAGGAATTTTGGGGATGCTCCTTTTCCTTTTTGTCTGTTTTGTCAAGTCCTCAAACCGACAAGAAGGAGGGGCTGTTTTTGTTTATTTCCCCAAAACGCGACTGAAATCGTTTTCGTACTCCCCAAGGTATGCTATAATATTGATAATAAATTCTGAAGCAAGGGAGCTACCCCCTGCCGCCATTGTATAAAACAACCAAAATTCCACAAGAGGTGAAGATATATGGACACACAAAAAGCTGCTGTCAGCCCAAGGCAACTGAAAATCCTGAAGATGGACACCCTGCGTCTGAATCAATATCTCAACGATATGATGATGGAAAATCCTGTCATCGAAATCGAGGAAAATCTGACCGGATATACCGATGAAGATATGCGCGCACGCAAAGCGGAATGGCTGGAGTCCAACGACTTTGAGGAGGGACTGGGATACTTTGACAAGGATGCCCATCTGCCACAGGACGAGGACACCGACTACGCCATGCTCAATGTCGGAGAGGAGGAAACTCTGGAGCAGCACCTGCTGACACAGCTGGCAGTTCAGCAGCTTCCGGAGCGCATCCGCAGCGCCGCCGAATATCTGGTCGGCTGTCTGGATGAAAACGGCTACCTGCTGGCACAGGCAGAGGACCTGATTGCACAGGGCTACTGCGAATCGGAATACGACGAAGCTCTTGCCGTCATCCGCAATCTGGAGCCTTTGGGAGTCGGCGCTTCCAGCCTGCGGGAATGTCTGTATCTACAGCTGGATGAGGACGACGAGATTGCCCGCCGCCTGCTCGAGGAAATCGACTTGACCGGCAGTGCGGATGTCCAGCAGATGAGCGAACAGTTTGGCTATCAGCCCGAGCAGATTGAACAGGCGATGAACCGCATTCGGATGCTCAACCCGAAGCCGGGCTCCCAGTACACCAGCCACGACCGCTCGCCTTATATCCTGCCGGATGTTGTGATGATTAAGTTTGCAGATGAATTCTATGTCGCACTCAGCGACTTCTCCTTCCCGCAAATCAAAATCAACGAGGACTACGAAAACCTGCTGCGCCGCTCTCAGGGACCGGAACAGCAGGAGGCACGGGAATATCTAACCGAAAAGATTGCGGATGCCCATGCTCTGCAGGAGGAGGTTGCCTTCCGCGGACGCACTCTGGTGGAGGTCACCAAGGCCCTCATCAAATTGCAGGAGGCCTTCTTCCGCTATGGCCCGCGCTACATGAAGCTGCTCCCCGTTCAGGAGCTGGCGGATGCGCTGGGAATGGAGACGGAGCTGGTTTCTGCTACCTTAAAGCACAAATATCTGCAATCCCCGTTTGGCGTATATCCCATGAAGTTCTTTTTGGCTCGCGAGCATCACCCAAATCAGTCCGGCATGGAGGCAATTCGGGCGCAGCTGTCCTCGATTATCCGCAGCGAAAATCCGGACACCCCATACAGCGACGAGCAGCTTGCCCAGCTGATGGCACACGACGGAGTCTTTATGACCGATGAGCTGGTGGAGCGTCTGCGTGAGGAGCTGCACATTCCGGACAGCGACCACCGCATCTTCTACGACCCACAGCAGGACTGCGAGGACGAGGATGAATCGGACTGCTGTGAGGAACACGAATGTTCCTGTGGTCACGAGCATCATGACGGCTGCTGTGGACATGAGCACCACGACGGCTGCTGTGGTCACGAGCATCACGACGGCTGCTGCAAGAAATCTTAACCTAAGCACGAAAAAAACTGAGAACAGAATTCTGTTCTCAGTTTTTTTATGTTCATCGCAGCTGCGTCGGCAGCTTACTCCCCAGCAGGGTCGAGCGGCTGATACCGCTCCATGATTTGCTGGGCCACCCGAATCCCGTCCACCGCCGCACTGACGATACCTCCGGCATAGCCGGCACCCTCTCCGCAGGGATACAGCCCGTCCATTCCCAGCGCCTGAAGGCTGTCCGGATTGCGGGTCATCCGCACCGGCGAGGAGGTTCTGGTTTCGATGCCTGTGATGATGGCATCGGCATCGGCAAAGCCCGGCAGCTTGCGCTCAAAGCGGCGCATCCCCTGTTCGAGCATCCGATTCACCTGCTCCGAGAACGCGCTGTGCAAATCGGCCTCCCGAACTCCGCAGGAGAAGGTCGGCTGGGTTTTGGGGCGGGACAGGTCCGGACTGCTGCCGTCCAAAAAGCTGCTGACCGATTGGGCAGGCGCACGATAATCGCTGCCGCCCAGCCGGAAGGCGGTGCGCTCCAGCTGGCGCTGGAAGGCAATTCCGTCCAGAACACCGTTGCCGAAATCCGCTACATCGACCGAAACGACCAGCGCGGAATTGGCATTTTCGCCGTCACGGGCGTGCTCGCTCATTCCGTTGGTGACCACCGTATCCTCCTCGGAGGAGGAAGCCACCACGAAGCCGCCCGGACACATACAGAAGGTGTAGACTCCGCGCTGCTGTTCGTCCCTCCACGAGAGCTGGTACTCCCCCTTCGGCAGAGCCGGATGACCTGCCCAGCGTCCATACAGTCCGCGGTCAATCACCTGCTGTCTCTGCTCGATTCTGACGCCGACCGAAAACGGCTTCGGCTCCAGAAAAACCTGCTTGCCTGCCAGCATCTCAAAAGTATCCCGCGCGCTGTGGCCGATTGCCAGAACCAGTGCCTGCACCGGAATCTCCCCTTCGGTCGTGCGAATCGAGGAAACCCGTCCCTGTGAGAGGACCACATCCTCCAATCTGGTGAGGAAGCGCACCTGACCGCCCAACTGAATAATCTCATTTCGGATATTTTTGACCACATCCCGCAGCAGGTCGGTGCCCACATGAGGCTTTTGCTGATAGCGAATCTCCTGCGGAGCGCCGTGCCGAATCATCTCCTCCAGAACAAAGCTACATCTGGGGTCATTGATTCGGGTGGTCAGCTTGCCGTCCGAAAAGGTTCCGGCTCCGCCCTCTCCAAACTGGACATTGGTCTGTGGGTCCAGCTGCCGTCCGTCCCAGAAGCCACGAACCGCTTGCACCCGGCGGTCCACATCGGCTCCCCGCTCGAGGATGATGGGACGATAGCCCATCCGCGCGAGGGCAAGTCCCGCAAACATACCGGCCGGGCCAAAGCCGACAATCACCGGCGGATGCTCGAGCCTGTCACTGCCTGTCTGGAAGGTGGTGGGAAGATTGTGCTGAATCTTGACCTGCTCCCCTGCACGGCTGTTTCGGGTGCGGCGCACAACCTCCTCCTCCCGGGCAGTCAGCTGCTCCGGAGACAGGGAGTGGGTGCCTTTCAGCTCAAAGCCCACCGAGCTGACCAGATAAATCTGCTCCTGCCGACGGGCATCGATGCTGCTTTTCACCAGATAGATCTGCTCGACCTCGTCCCGATGCAGACGGGCTGTTTTCAGTGCCGCCGCAAAAATCCGATTTTGGTCAGAGCCCGACTCCAGCGGTGTTTTAATCTGGGAAACGATAATTGCCATAGGGGACCACCTTTCTGTATTTCATGGGAGGACAGGAACAGGAGACCCCAGCCCTCTGCCGTGGTCTCCTGTCTGTCGGTTATGATTCTTTCTGTTCTGTTGCATCCGTTGGGGTTTCGGAGGCGCCTTCCTCGGTCTGTGCGTCGGTCGATTCTTCGGTTTGGGTTTCTTCCGACTGCGTCGGCGCGCCGACCGTAATTTCCTGAATCAGGACAATCGCCTTATAGTCTCCGACTGCCCAGACCAGACCCTTCTTCGGAATCGAAATCTTGACCGGAAGCTCTACCTGACCCGAATCAATGCTCGAGCTTTCCTTGAGGTCGATGGTCGCCACAATGTCTCCTGCCAGCAGGCTCTCCACGATTGTCTGCGGGCCAATCACCTGCACATTGGTAATCTGCGGTGTGGTCGCCTTTGCCTCATATCCCAGCGGAGCATTTTCCACCACGATATTTTCGACATTAAAGCCCTTCTTGACCATTCCCCCAGAGTTAAACTGAACCAGAATATTCTGGATGTTGTTGGTATTGACAAAGCCGGTCGGGAGCTTGACCTCGAACGACTCGGTGTCTCCGATGTCCAGCGACTTAATATCGATCTGGCCCAGCGGAACCTCCTTGTATTTGTCGATTGCCTCTGCCGGTCCGGCAACCTCGATTTCATCGTTGGACAGCTGGAAGTCCAGTCGATCTACCGGGAAGCCATCCGGAACATTGAGGAAGCCCAGCGTAACCGGCACTACCTTCTTCTTCAAAATCGGGATGGTGACCCTTGCCTCGGTCACGCTGCTGGTCACATATTTTAAATCCAGCTCGTTGCCGTCCACATCCAAGAACTTCAGTGGCAGGGTTTCGTTGTAGCTGCTGGTCAGCTCCTGATTGATTTCCTTTTCCACCACGCACTGGCTGATGCGGGAGATATCCTCCGCAGGGCCGGTCAGCTCGACATTGATTGGGCTGACGCTGACAGCACGAATCAGATAGCTGTCCGCCGGTGCGCTGTATCCGGAAAGCTTCGCCCGGATATCCAGCGTCTTGGTCTGGAGGCTGTCAAACTTCAGCTGGATGCTTGCCGGGGAGATTTCCTTCACCGTCACCTGTTTGGTGCCGTCCCGAATCTCGCCCTTGAGCGACACGGTATGAACGCCCGCCGTCGTAACCCGAGAGATATCCGGGTAGACCCTCAGGTCCGCCGCCTCCAGGTTGCCGATGTCGTAAACTCGGCCCTCCACCCGCACCGAAACCTTTGGCTGTTCGGTGGAAATGGTGCTGAGTCCCAGTTTGCCAATCGATTCGTCTACATCCTGCATATCGATGGCAACGCCTGTGATGGTTTTGCCCTTGGTGTCGTTGCTGTCAAGCGATACTGCCAGCCACGCGATAAAAGCCACCACAATGGAGAGAACCACCAGAAAGGTGCGGTTATCAAAAATAGACTGTTTTTTCATCCTTGTTCATCATCCTTTCCACAGCCGGCAAAATCCTGCCGCAGATCAGCGCTTGACGCGGCGCAGCAGCGCCTTGACCGTTCCCTCGCGCGATTTTTCTCCTTCGGACTTGTGCAGAATTTCATGCCGCAGGCGATTCTCCAGCTGTGGGATCGTGAAGTTTCGCTCGATGACTCCGGCCTGTGCCACCGAGATGGTTCCCGTCTCCTCCGAGACCACCACGATGACCGCATCGGAGTTTTCGCTCATACCCAAGGCCGCACGATGACGGGTGCCCATCTCCTTGCTGATGGTGTAGTTCTGGCTCAGGGGCAAAAAGCAGCCCGAGGCAAAAATCCTGCCATCGCGGATAATCATAGCGCCGTCATGCAGCGGAGTATTGACAAAGAACAGGTTTCCAATCAGCTCATCGGACGGGGTGGCATCGACGATGGTTCCCGTCTTGATGATTTCGCCCAGCTTTGTCTCCCGTTCAAAGACAATCAGCGCTCCTGTCTTGGTCTTGGAAAGATGCTCGCAGGCATGGGCAATCACCGAAATCGATTCACTCCAAACACCGGCAAGCTCGCTGTCCTTCTCCTGCGAGGATTGGAAGATGTTGAGCTTGCCCAGCTTGGTCTGCGCCACGTGCTCCAGCATCCGGCGCAGCTCCGGCTGAAAGATGATGACCAGGGTCAGGACACCGGTGGCCACCACATTCTGCATGATGAACTTGATTGTTTTCATGTTCAGATTGTAGGCTATAAGATACAACAGAGACAATGCGACCAAGCCTTTGGTCAGCTGCATCGCTCTGGTTTCGCGGATGAGCTTGATCACCTGATAGATCAGCACCGCAACGATCGCAATATCCAGGATATCCCAGATTCCGATAGCACGAATCGTACCAACGATTTGGTTCCACTCACTTACCATTCTCATCATCCTTTTTGCTTGGCATAGTCGTTCCGGACTGCCTGTCCGCATCCCTGCCGCAGCGACCGGTTCAACAGCCTTTTAAGCTGTTTTGTCGCTGCACGACCGTTTCCTTTATTTTAGCATATTCGCAGGAACAATCCAACCGCTCCTTCAAATTTTTTTCCCGTTTCTTTGCCGCCGCAGAATATCCGCAACAGCCCTGCAAAAGGCATCCGCCTCCTGCTGTGTATTAAAGGCACCCAGACTGACCCGAACCGTCCCGTCGCGGTGGGTTCCCATCTTGCGGTGTGCCAGCGCCGCACAGTGAAAGCCTGCTCTCACTGCAATTCCGTAGTCGTTGAGCAGAGCGGCGGTCTGCTCGCTGCCAAGGCCCTGTAGCTGAAAGGCAATCAGCGGCAAATTTTTTCCGATTTGCGGTTCATCGGAATACAGCTCCACTCCGTGGATGGCGCTCAAATTGCGGTACAATCTGCGGCACAGCTGCATCTCCGCCTGATAAAGCCGCTGCGGTGTCTTTGTGCGGACAAAGTCGATTCCCTTGCCCAGCCCGATGATTCCCGAGGTGTTCACCGTTCCGCTTTCCAAACGGTCCGGCAGGAAGTCCGGCATCTCCGCTTCCATCGAAAAACTGCCGGTTCCTCCCTCGCAGAGCGGGTCGGGAATCGGCTTGCCGTTGACAATCAGAATCCCTGTTCCGGCAGGGCCGTACAGCCCTTTGTGACCGGGCAGACACAGGTAGTCGATGGGCAGATGCCGCAGGTCGATGTCCAGCAGTCCTGCGGTCTGCGCCGCATCCACCAGCATCAAAATGCCGCGGCGGTGTGCCATCGCGCCGATTTTTCCGACCGGCACACAGTACCCAAAAACATTAGAGCCCTGCGTGCAGGCAATCAACCGGGTATTGTGCCGAATCAAATGCTCGAAATTCCAGACCGTCTGCTCGTCGCAGTCCACCACCTGTGCAATATCATAGTCAATGACACCCTGACGGCACAGCGCATCCACCACCCGATAGACCGCATTGTGCTCCAAATCGGAGATGATGACATGGTCGCCCGGACGAACCAAGCCCTTGATTGCCGTGTTGATGGACTCGGTGCAGTTTTTGGTAAAGACCACCTGCTCGGGCTGACACCCAAACAGGGCCGCGGCACTCTCCCTGCATCGGTAGATTTTGCGCGCAGTCTGAATCGACAGGTCGTGTCCGCTGCGTCCGGGATTCGCCCCGTCATAGAGCAAAGCCCTCTGCACCCCCTGCACCACGCAGGCAGGCTTTGGAAAGGTTGTGGCGGCATTGTCAAAATAAATCACTGTTCGCCGCCTCCTTCCGATGCTTCCGAGGATGCCAGCCGAATTCCATGCTCCAGCAGGAGCTGACGCGCCTGCCGGGCATCTCCCTTCACCGTCAGCTGATAGCCGCAGCCGCGTCGGGACGGGTTGTGGTCCCGGCTTGCCCATGCTGTATATCCATACCGCTCCAGCAGCCGCTGACCTCTAAGGGCATAGGTCAGCGAGCTGACCGAAAAAGCGGTCGTATTGGTATTGCTGTTCAAAGCGATTCCCCCTTTGATGATTCTTCCTCATCATTGTATGCAGGGGGTCGCCCGATTGTCCTCAGCGGGTCAGCAGGCAGACGCAGTGTGCGCTCATCCCTTCGCCCGTCCCGGTAAAGCCCAGCTTCTCCTCGGTTGTCGCCTTGACATTGACCTGGTTCGGCTGCACCTTGCAGACTGCGGCGATTCGCTCCTGCATCTGCGGAATCAGGTCCTTAAGCTTCGGCTGCTGTGCAATCACCGTGCAGTCCAGATTGCCGATTTGATAGCCCTGCTCCTCCACCAGTCTCACGACCTCACGAAGCAGAAGCATACTGTCCGCTCCGGCATAGTTCGGGTCGGTATCCGGAAAATGCTTTCCGATATCTCCCAGCGCCGCCGCTCCCAAGATGGCATCCATCACAGCATGAACCAGCACATCCGCATCGGAATGTCCCAGCAGTCCCTTCTGCCACGGGATTTCCACCCCGCCCAGAATCAGCTTGCGACCCTCCACCAGACGGTGGACATCATATCCGTGGCCAATCCGCATCAGCGGCATCCTCTGTTTTTCCTGCTCCATCCTCGGTGCTTCTCCTTCCATCGATTCTGCAATCGCCTGAGCAATCACGATATCCTCCGGCGTGGTAATTTTGATATTGCGGTAGTCTCCTTGTGCCAGCCAGACTCGATGCCCCAAGTGCTCCATCAGCTGGCAGTCATCGGTAAAATCCAGACCCTCGGCCTGTGCCTGTTCTGCCGCACGGCGGTACAGCTGCGCGTGAAAAATCTGCGGAGTCTGGGTCAGATACAGCCGACTGCGGTCCGGCGTTGCTGCAATCGAGCCGTCGTCCGCCGCCTGCTTGATGGTGTCCTTCACCAGGACTGCCGCCGTTGCCGCCTGATGCTCCACCGCACTTTGCAGACAGCGGTCGATGAGCTGTCGGTCTGCAAAGGGTCTTGCACCATCGTGGATGACAACATATTCCACCTGCTCGGACAGACAGCCGACCCCGTTGAGAACCGACTGCTGACGGGTATCTCCTCCCGCTGTCAGACAAAAATCCGGCAGGTGGTACTCCTGCTTCCAGCCTTCGAGCTGCTCAAACAGCTCCAGTCGGGCAACCACCACCATCTCCCGAATTTCCGGAATTGCCGCCAGCGCCCGAATCGAGCGCACCAGCACCGGAATCCCATTGATTTTCAGGATTTGCTTGTTGACGCCCTGCATCCGCTGGGCCATGCCTCCTGCGGCAATCACCGCACCTACATAAACCTGATTCATTTTTCCCGTCCTTTCCCCCTGTCAGGATACCATTTCTTTCTTTTGATTTATCTCTATTTTTGTAAAATATTTGAAAACAGAAAAGCAGGCTCCAGTCTTGCCGGAGCCTGCCAAACCGCATTATCCGAACAGCATATCCTTTCCACTGTGCAGATAGACGCTGAGCACCAGCCCGATTGCCAGATACAGCGTTCCCGTCGAGGTGCCGCCTGCCGACAAAAACGGGAGGGTGACACCGATGACCGGCATGACGCCCAAATTCATCCCAATATTGATGGTGATTTGAACCGCAAACATGGCAAAGACACCCACGCAGATGAAGCGTCCCAAATCATCCTTGGCACGCAGCCCGTTGCTCAGGATACGCAGGCACAAAAATCCCAGCGCCGCCAGCACCGCCAGACACCCGATAAAGCCGACCGCTTCCCCGATGTAGGAGAAGATGGAGTCGTTGTACACCTCCGGCACATAGCGGAACTGTCCGGTTTCCATAAAGATGCCGTTGCCCCAAACCCCGCCGTTGCCAATGGCGATGATGCCGCGGTCCTGCTGCCATCGAATGGACTCGTCCACCATCTCCGGATGCAGGATGGCAAGGATTCGGTTTTTCTTGTCGTCATCCAAAATATAGTTCCACACCACCAGCGTGGCCGGCGGAATCATCGCCGCACCCGGCAGGATGTATTTCCACGAAAGCCCCGCTACAAACAGCATACTCAAAAAGATGATTGCCATGACAAGCCCTGTGCCGTCGTCTCCCTGCAGGTGAATGATGGCGCACGGCAGCAGTCCATGCAGGCATAGAGGAATCAGCTGTTTCAGCTCATTCATGTGGTCCTTGACCTTGGACAGGTGATAGGCAAAGGTGATGATAAAGGAAATCTTGAGCAGTTCGGACGGCTGAAAGCTCATGGAGGTAAAGGGGATGGGCAGCCATGCCTTGTCATCGACATAGTCCAGACGCTGGATTCCGAACGGAAATACCAGAAGCGACAGGCCATAGCAAACCGCACTGTGCAGCTTCCACATCCGCGCCATCGAGTGATAATCCAGATTGGACATCCCGATTGCCGCGGCAAGTCCGCACAGCGCCATGGCAGGCTGTACCAGAACGGTGTTGATTCTGCCAATCTCCCCGTTGAGATACAGGCTGTAAATCAGCAGGGTGCTGAACACGGACAGGGAGATACAGCAAACCAGCAGCAGCCGGTCAGTCTCCCTGATATATCTGCCCACGGTAGAACAAACTGTTTTGATCATGATTGAAAAAAGCCTTTCTTTGTTGGAATCTGTGGGAAAACCCACTGCAAGACCTTCTTATTATATTATGAATCCCGGCACGATTCAACCGCAAATCCATGAATATTGTCAAAGTTTTTCCGTTCTCTTCTCTCCGGCTAGTTTTCCTGTCAAAAAAATAACCGGCAAAGATTCAGACTGTCCCTCTTTCGTCATCGGGAAAATTATGATATACTAAAAATGCGAATTGTATGACCCTGCTTTCTGAGAGGTCATACCTCTGCGGCAGACACCTGTTCTCACACAGCTGTCCTGTCACTCTGTTTTTTGTTTCCCGGCAGGATTCTTGCGAAACATCCGCGCCGGGACACAGTATTATTTTTGGGAGGAATGAACCATGCTTACAGACATCGAAATCGCGCAGCAGTGCAAGATGAAACCCATCACCGAAATCGCTGCCCAGTTGGGCATCCAGCCTCAGGAGCTGGAACCATACGGCCACTACAAGGCAAAGGTCTCTGATGAGCTGGCTGACCGCCTGGCTGACCGTCCAAACGGCAAGCTGGTGCTGGTCACTGCAATCAACCCAACCCCTGCCGGCGAAGGCAAGACCACCACAACCGTTGGTCTGGGTCAGGCGATGCAGAAAATCGGCAAAAATGCCATCATCGCTCTGCGTGAGCCTTCCCTCGGTCCGGTATTCGGCATCAAAGGCGGCGCTGCCGGCGGCGGCTTTGCACAGGTTGTTCCAATGGAGGACATCAACCTGCACTTCACCGGCGATATGCACGCCATCACCGCAGCCAACAACCTGCTCTGTGCCATTCTGGACAACTCCCTGCAGCAGGGCAACCCGCTGAACATCGACCCTCGCCGCGTGATGTTCAAGCGCTGCATGGACATGAATGACCGTTCGCTTCGTTTCATCAATGTCGGTCTGGGCGGCAAAGCCAACGGCGTTCCCCGTGAGGACAACTTCCAGATTACCGTTGCCAGCGAGGTTATGGCAATTCTCTGTCTGGCTGCTGACATCGACGACCTCAAGGAGCGTCTGGGCAACATTCTGGTCGCTTACACCTATGACAACCAGCCGGTTTATGCCAAGGACCTGAAGGTCAACGGCTCGATGGCTGTCCTGCTCAAGGATGCAATCAAGCCAAATCTGGTGCAGACTCTGGAGAACACCCCTGCTCTGATGCACGGCGGCCCATTCGCCAACATCGCACACGGCTGCAACTCGGTGCGTGCAACCAAGCTCGCACTCAAGCTCGCTGACTACACCATCACCGAGGCAGGCTTCGGCTCCGACCTCGGCGCTGAAAAGTTCCTCGACATCAAGTGCCGCTATGCCGGACTGGCTCCATCCGCAATCGTTGTGGTTGCCACCCTGCGCGCACTCAAATACAACGGCGGCGTAGCAAAGGCTGATACCGCCAAAACAAATGTTGAAGCAGTCAAGGCCGGCCTGTGCAATCTGGCTGCCCATGTCGAAAACATGAAGAAATTCGGCATTCCGGTCGTTGTTGCCATCAACCACTTCCTCACCGATGCCGACGAGGAAATCGAGGTTCTGGAAAACTACTGCCGCGAAAACGATGTTGAGTTTGCTCTCTCCGATGTCTTTGCCAAGGGCGGCGAAGGCGGCATCGAGCTGGCTCATAAGGTCGTAAAGGCCTGCGAAAAGCCTGCAAACTTTGCTCCAATCTACGACACCGCTCTGCCAATCAAGGAGAAGATTGAAACCATCGCCAAGACCATTTACGGCGCTGACGGTGTGACCTACTCCTCCGAAGCCAACAAGGCCATCGCAGAAATCGAGAAGCTCGGCAAGGACAAGCTGCCGATCTGTATGGCAAAAACCCAGTACTCTCTCTCGGACGACGCTGCCAAGCTGGGCCGTCCGACCGGATTTAAAATCAATGTCCGCGACGTCAAGCTGTCTGCCGGCGCCGGATTCATCGTTGCTCTTGCCGGCACCATCATGACCATGCCGGGTCTGGGCAAAGACCCCGCTGCTTACCGCATCGACATCGATGCCGACGGCAACATTCAGGGCCTGTTCTAAATCCAGTTTTTTCTTTGAGGGAGACCTTCCGTCCGGAGGGTCTCCCTTCAGGATATTTTCCGGCACAAAGAAGGTCTTTGTGCCCGTTATGTTAGATTTTCCGATCTGCGGAGGGATCCCCTTTGAAACAATATCTCAGTCACAGTACCGAAGAAACAGAACAAATCGCTGCCGATTTTGCCGCCGGGCTGCACAGCGGCGATGTGATTGCCTATCGCGGCCCGATGGGAGCCGGCAAAACCGCCTTCACCCGAGGACTTTGCCGGGGACTTGGGCTTGCGGACCATGTCTCCAGCCCCACCTTTGCGCTGGTGCATCAATATGGAAACGGCAGTCGTGCCCTGTATCACTTCGATATGTATCGGGTCGAAACCTTTGACGACCTGTATTCCACCGGATTTTTTGATTATCTGGATTACGGCGGCATCCTCGCCATCGAATGGAGCGAAAACATCGAGGCGGTCCTGCCCGAAAACACCATCACGGTTGAAATCCGAAAGGTGGAAGCCGACCCGGATGCCCGCGAAATTTTGATTTTCACACCTTCTGAAAGGGGATTTTCGTCTTGATTATCTTTGCCATGGATACCTCGGCAGCCGCTGCATCCTGCGCTCTGCTGGAGGATGACCGCCCGATTGCCCAGTTTTATACCGACGCGCACCTGACCCACAGCCAGACCATCATGCCGATGGTGGAGTCGCTGTTCTCGTGCAGCCAACTGGCAACCTCGGATGTGGACCTCTTTGCCGTCTCGGTTGGCCCCGGCTCCTTCACCGGTCTGCGAATCGGTGTCGCTGCCGTCAAGGGAATGGCTCAGGTGCTGGACAAGCCCTGCGCTCCGGTTTCCGCTTTGGAGGGCCTTGCCTTCAATCTCAGCGACCGAACCGGCATCCTCTGCCCTGCTCTGGATGCACGCTGCGGTCAGGTCTATACTGCGTGGTTTGATGCGGACCATGGAATGAAGCGTCTGCACGAGGACTGCGCACTGATGACAGAGGATTTGTGCCACCAGCTGGCAGCCCTGCCGCCGGAATTGCCCATTACCCTGCTCGGAGATGGCGCTCATCTGGTTCTGAGCCGGATGGAAGAGCTGTACCCACAGCGCCGTCTGCTGTTGCCCGGAAAGCACCTGCTGCTCCAGCACGCACACGGAGTCGGACTTGCCGCTCTGCACGGCATCCAAAACGGCACCCTGCAAACGGTCAGCCCGCAGCAACTGGTACCGGTCTACCTCAAGCTCCCACAGGCACAGCGGGAGCTGCAAATGAAACTCTCGCTTAAAAAGACAGCACAACAATAAATGGATTTACAGGAGGATACTACTATGCTCGTAATTGGTTGTGACCACGGAGGCTTCCTACTCAAGCAGGAAATCATCAAACATCTTCAGCAGCGCGGAACCGAATTTGTTGACGTCGGCTGCTACGACGAAAACTCGGTGGACTATCCGGATGTTGCCAAAGCTGCCTGCGACAAAATCGTCAGCGGCGAATGTGAAAACGGCATCCTGATCTGCGGCACCGGCATCGGCATTTCCATGGCTGCCAACAAGGTCAAGGGAATCCGCGCAGCCTGCTGCTCCGACTGCTTCAGCGCAAAATTCACCCGTCTGCACAATGATGCCAATGTTCTCTGCTTCGGTGGCCGTGTTGTCGGCGCAGGTCTTGCCTGCATGATGGTTGACGCTTTCCTCGACACCGCTTTTGAGGGCGGACGCCACCAGCGCAGAGTAGACAAGATTCTGGCTCTGGAAGAAAATTTTGGCAAATAAACCAATTTCTTGGTGAGATTTCAGTAAATTGCCGATTTTCCGTTTTTGTCAAAAAATATGCAAAAAAACATTTTCTTATTTCCCCGTTTGTTGTAAAATAGAAGTATAGGCAAACTGCCTGTCTGCGCCGCCGGAATCCAGCCGCGGCGTCATCTTCATTCTATATTATAAACGAAAGGATTCGATTATTATGACTCCTATGATTTTTGACCACCCACTGATTCAGCACAAAATCTCCCTGCTCCGCAACAAGAACACCGGTTCCAAGGAGTTCCGTGAGCTGGTCAGCGAGGTTTCCATGCTGATGTGCTACGAAGCAACCCGCGACCTGCCACTCAAAGAGATTGAAATCGAAACTCCAATCGCTCTGGCAAAGACCAAAGTGATTGCAGGCAGAAAGCTGGCTTTCGTTCCGATTCTGCGTGCAGGCATCGGTATGCTCGACGGCGTTCTCTCGATGGTTCCGGCTGCAAAGGTCGGCCACATCGGTCTGTATCGTGACCCACAGACTCTGGAGCCTGTCAAATATTACTGCAAGCTGCCGTCCGACATCAACGAGCGTGAGGTCATCGTTCTTGACCCAATGCTGGCAACCGGCGGTTCCGCTGCTGCTGCAATCAAGATGCTCAAGGACAGCGGTGCAACCAACCTGAAATTCATGTGCATCATCGCAGCTCCGGAAGGTCTGAAGGCTCTGACCGAAGCACATCCTGACGTTCAGGTTTACTGCGGCGCTCTGGATGAGAAGCTCAACGATGACAAATACATCGTTCCGGGTCTGGGCGACTGCGGCGACCGTATCTTCGGCACCAAGTAATCCCCATTTCGTTGGAATATCCTGCAACAGGACATCAGAGGAAGACAGCCTTGTCTTCCTCTTTTTGTTTAATAAAGGAGGCAACATGAAACGGATTTTGATCATCGGCTCTCCCGGCAGTGGAAAAACCACCCTTGCCAAAGCATTGTCCCAGCAGCTGCATCTCCCTCTCATTCATCTGGACCGCTTATACTGGCAGGAAAATTGGCAGGTGACCCCTCGGGAAAAATTTGACGCTCTTCTGTCTCAGGAGCTGAACCGTCCCGAATGGATTATTGACGGCAACTATAACCGAACCCTCCCTCTGCGCCTGCAATACTGCGATACTGTCATTTTTCTGGATTTTCCCCGGATGACCTGCCTGTTTGGAGTGCTCAAACGCACCATGACCCATTACGGAAAAACCCGCTCGGATCTGGGAGACAACTGCCCCGAACGGTTTCATCTCGATTTTTTACAGTATGTCTGGAATTTTAACCGCACCTTCCGCCGCTCTAATCTCGAGCTGATCCGTCATGCTACTAATGTCCAAACCATCATTTTAAAAAATCGCCGTCAGGTTGCGGATTTTTTAAGGAATCAATAAAAGCAAAAAAGTTTCAACATCTCCCCGGGGAGATGTTGAAACTTTTTTTATTGCCATTTTTTATTTGACCACAATCAAATCCTTCGGGTATTTGTTGAGTACCTCGCAGCCGTCCTCGGTGACCAGAACCAAGTCCTCGATGCGGACGCCGAATTTACCCGGCAGATAGATGCCCGGCTCGATGGAAAATACCATGCCCGGCCGAGCAATGACCTCGCAGTCGGAAGCGACCGGCGGTTTCTCGTGCTCCTTCATGCCGATGCTGTGGCCGGTACGGTGGGTGAAATACTCTCCGTAGCCCGCATCCTCAATCACCTTGCGTGCGGCAAGGTCAAATTCCTTGAAGGCAACCCCCGGCTTGATGAGGGCAATCGCCGCTTCGTTTGCTTTGCGTACTGTTTCGTATACTTCGCGCTGTTCCTCGCTGACCGATTTGTAGAAAACGGTTCGAGTCATGTCGCACCAGTAGTGGTTGAACGGTGCGCCGATGTCCAAAACGATGCTGTCGCCTTCCTTCAGGACGGTCTTGTCTGCATCATGGTGCGGGTCTGCTCCGTTTGCGCTCATGCCGACAATGGCAAATCCCAGACTGTTGCAGCCGTTTTCCTGGAAGAAATGCTCCACCTTGGTGGACAGCTCCTTTTCGGTTGCACCCTCATGAATGGCGTGAACCACCATCTCCATGCAGCTGTCGTTGATTGCCGAGGCTTTGCGCATCAGCTCGCGCTCCTCCTCGTCCTTGTACATGGTGGCTTGCTCAACCGGCAGAGAGCCCATCACCGGCTTCACATCCGGACGGTGCTGCATCAGCCCAATCAGGAAGCGGCTCGGCCAAGTTTCGTCGATTCCCAGCTCACCCGGCAGAACGGCTTTTGCCAGCTGCTCAACCGGGTCATCGGTATCGGTGTGCTCCTCCAGCGCCATCCCGTCCTGCGGCAGAACGCCGAACAGCTTGTTTCCAAAGAAGATCACCCTTCCGGTGTCATCCAGATAAACCGCCATCATGCGCTCCATCGGTGCAACCCAAATGCCGGTCAGGTAATAAACCGGCTCGGTTTCGGTGACGATCATCTGATGCAAACCGGCTTTTTTCATGTTTTCCACAACCAGCTTTAATCTCTGTTGATTCATTCTAACATTCCTCCCCGAACAAAATGAAGGCTTCTGCCTTTTTTCCGCCCTCATTATACCATATCCCGAACCAAAATCCAATCATTTTGTTGCTTTTCACCAAGCGAATCTTTTTTTCAAATTTATTCTTGACAAATTCCAGGAAAATAGATATAATTTGTAACTGTTGATACTTTGTAACTAATGATACAAAGTATATGGAGGTTCTCATGAAAAATCCTGCTGTCCGCACCAAGGAGCTGGTTCTGATTGCTCTGATGTCGGCATTGATTGCCGTCGGTGCCTTTATCACCATTCCGATTCCCCCGGTTCCTTTCACCCTGCAAATCTTTTTCGCCATGCTGTCCGGTGTCCTGCTCGGCTCCCGAAATGGTGCTGTCAGCGTCGGACTCTATCTCCTGCTGGGTCTGTGCGGCGTTCCGGTCTTTACCAAGGGCGCAGGGCTTTCCTATCTGTTCCAGCCGACCTTCGGGTATCTGATTGGCTTTGCCGTTGGAGCATGGGTCTGCGGAACCATCATCGAGCGGCGCAAGAACTACCGGTTCGGCACGATTTTTTCTGCCTGCCTTGCCGGAGCGGGAGTGGATTTTGCAATCGGAATCCTCTATTTTTACGGAATCAAGAATCTCTACCTAGGCACCGGAATGAGCTGGTGGCAGATTATCTTCTCCACCTTCCTCATCTTTGTCCCTGCCGACACCCTGCTGATGGCGCTGGCCGCCCTGATTGGCTCCCGCCTGCTGCCCATCCTGCGCCGGGAAGGGCTTGTGTAACCTTTGATTTTCTCATAAAACTTTCTCCTTTGCGGGGGCGGTGTTCTGTTGTTTGGTTGCAGAGCGCCGCCCCTTTGTGTTGTGCTTGTCCCTCGGCGCAAAACCTGATATCATAAAAGGGTACTGCTAAAAGGAGGAATCTGCCCATGAAGCTTTACCCGCCACAGCTGTCACCCACCCACCAAAGCGGAACCCTGCTGTACGACCTAGTCTGCGCCCAGCAGCAGGACGAGGAGGAAATCTGCGGGATGCTCTATCAAAATGAAACGCTGGAGGATTTTCAAGGCAGCAATCTCGAACTGAAAAACTGCGTCCTTCGCGGCTGCACCTTCTCCAACTGCCGGATGGACAACCTCTCTCTGGTCGATGTTCTCTTGGAAAACTGCAATCTTTCCGCCTGCCAGCTGCACGACCTTGCCTCCCAGCGGGTGCGCTTTCGCAGCTGCAAGCTGCTCGGAACCAATTTCAGCCAGTCGCTGTTTCAAAACACCGCCTTTTTGGGATGTAACCTCCGCTACGCCTCGCTGGCTTGTTCCAAGTATAAGGCAGTATCATTTAACGGCTGCTCGTTGCAGGAGGCAGACCTAAGCGAAGGAAAGCTCCAATCCATTGAATTTTCCGACTGCGACCTGCGAAAAATCCAGCTGCTGCACACCCCTCTGGATGGAATCGACCTGCGCAGCTGTGAAATCGGAGGACTGAAGCTCAACCTCAGCGACCTCAAGGGCGCGATTGTCACCGCCCAGCAGGCCATTGAGCTGGCTGCCTTTTTGGGAATTATCATCCAATAGACTCATTGATTCGCCAATCATCATGATTCATCATTTTTTCTGATTGTATTCTCTATGTATTCCATTGAAAACGGCTTCCCTTTTTCTTAGCACAAAACCGGGAAAGCCCTTTTATTTCCATCGAATTTGTGGTATTCTAGTATTTGTAAAAATATTGATTTTTCGTATCAGTCCAGACAAGCTCGGACAAGTTCGAATGTGTTTGATAAAGGAGAGGAAAAACATGGATTATCAGCGTCTTGCACAACTGCTCTTCCCTGATATTACAACAACACCCCAGGACATCGAACAGATGTACCCGCCAAGAAATCTTCCGGAGGGAGCAAAGGTAACCCGTATCGCACCAAGCCCAACCGGCTTTATGCATCTGGGCAACCTGTTCAGCGCTATCGTCAGCGAGCGTCTGGCTCACCAGAGCAACGGTGTTTTCTTCCTGCGAATCGAGGACACCGACCTCAAGCGTGCTGTCGAAGGCGGTGTGGAAACCATCATCCGGGTATTCAATCACTACGGCTTGAACTTCGACGAAGGCGCTACCATTGAAGGCGACAACGGCGCCTATGGACCTTACCGACAGCGTCAGCGTGCTAAAATCTACCAGACCTTTGCCAAACAGCTGGTGGAACAGGGCATGGCTTATCCTTGCTTCTGCACTGAGGAAGAGCTGACCGCTATGCGCGAAAAACAGCAGGAAATGAAAATCAACTTCGGCTACTACGGTCAGTGGGCAAAATGCCGCGACCTGACTCTGGAAGAGATTGAAGCAAATATCAAGGCCGGCAAGCCTTATGTTCTGCGCTTCCGCAGCCCGGGCGACCCGAACAAGCGCTTCGTTCACCGCGACCTTGTCAAGGGCGACATCGAGCTGCCGGAAAACGACCAGGATATTGTCCTGCTCAAATCGGACGGCATCCCGACCTATCACTTTGCCCACATCATCGACGACCACTTTATGGGTACCACCCATGTTGTCCGCGGGGAAGAGTGGCTTGCAACCTTAAATATTCACCTCCAGCTGTTCCGCACCATGGGCTGGAAGGCTCCAAAATATGTCCACACCGCCCAGCTGATGAAGATGGACGGCGGCTCCAAGCGCAAGCTCTCCAAGAGAAAGGACCCTGAGCTTGCACTGGACTTCTACAACGCAGAGGGCTATCCGGTTCCATCCGTTCTGGAATACCTGATGACCCTGTTAAACTCCAACTTCGAGGATTGGAGACTGGCTAACCCGACCGCTCCGATGAACGACTTCCCATTCACCACCAAAAAGATGGGCAACAGCGGCTCCCTCTTCGACATCGACAAGCTCAAGGATGTCAGCAAAAACACCATCTCGGTCATGAGCGCTGACGAGGTCTACAACGAAGTGACCGCATGGGCAAAGGATTTTGATGAGCAGCTCTACCGTCTGATGACCGAGGACGAGCAGAAGGCCAAAGCGATTCTTGCCATCGGCCGCGGCGGTGCAAAGCCAAGAAAGGATATTGCCATCTGGAGCGAGGTCAAGGATTACCTCGCCTTCTTCTACGATGAGCTGTATGTTCCGGCTGCTCAGTATCCGGACAACCTTTCCAAAGAGGACACTCTGGAAATCCTCACCCGCTACCAGAAGCTGTACTCTCCTGCCGATGACGGTGAAACCTGGTTCAACAAGGTTCGCCAGATGGGAGAAGAGCTGGGCTTCGCCGGAAAACCAAAGGATTACAAAAAGAATCCGGACCAGTTTAAGGGTCATGTCGGCGATGTCAGCCAGGTCATCCGTCTGGCAATCACCGGCAGAACCAATTCTCCTGACCTGTGCAGCGTCATGCAGATTCTCGGCGAGCAGACCTGCCAGCAGCGTCTGGCTGAGGCGATTGAGACTGTCAGCAGATAACGGACCGACCACCCACATTTACGACCTGAAAGGATCATGATATTATGGCTGATGAAAAAATTCTGGATACCGAAAATGTATCCAACTTTATTCACGACATCATTGACAAAGACCTTGCCGAGGGCAAGGTCAAGGAAATCCACACCCGTTTTCCACCGGAGCCGAACGGATACCTCCACATCGGCTCTGCCAAGGCCATCTGGATTAACTCCGGCACTGCACAGAAATACCACGGCCTGTTTAACCTGCGCTTCGACGACACCAACCCGGTCCGTGAGGATGACGAGTATGTAAAATCCATCGAGGAGGACCTGCGCTGGCTGGGTGCAGAGCCGACCGGCGGCATCTTCTACGGCTCCGATTATTTTGACAAATGCTATGAATTTGCGGTCAAGCTCATCCGCGACGGCAAGGCTTATGTCGATGACCTGAACGCAGAGCAGATGCGTGAGTACCGCGGCACCCTCACCGAGCCGGGCAAGGAAAGCCCATGCCGCAACCGCAGCGTCGAGGAAAACTTGGACCTGTTCGAGCGGATGAAGAACGGCGAATTCCCGGACGGCAGCCACACCCTGCGCGCTAAAATCGATATGGCGTCCCCGAACATGAACCTGCGTGACCCTGCCATCTACCGCATCGTACACGCACACCATCACCGTCAGGGCGACAAGTGGTGCATCTACCCTCTGTATGACTTCGCTCACCCGATTCAGGACGCACTGGAAGGCATCACCCATTCACTGTGCTCCATCGAATTTGAGAACCACCGCCCTCTCTACGACTGGGTTGTAGATAACATCGGCTTCGAGCACAAGCCGCATCAGTATGAATTTGCCCGCCTGAATGTCACCCACACCGTTATGAGCAAGCGCTATCTGCGCGAGCTGGTTGAAACCAAAAAGGTAGACGGCTGGGATGACCCTCGTATGCCTACCATCTGTGCACTGCGCCGCCGCGGCTACACCCCAAGCGCAATCAACGAGTTCGTCAAAAAAGCCGGCGTTGCCAAGGCTTACAGTATCGTTGACATCGGCCTGCTCGAGCACTGCATCCGCGACGAGCTGAACACCAACGCACAGCGCCGTGTCGCAGTTCTGCACCCGATCAAGGTTGTCATCACCAACTATCCGGAGGACAAGGAAGAAACCTTCGAGCTGCCAAACATCCCGAAGAATGAGGAAGCCGGTGTCAGAGCCGTTCCGTTCACCCGCGAGCTGTACATCGATGCCGATGACTTCGCAGAGGTACCGCCTCCGAAATTCTTCCGCATGAAGCCGGACGGCGAGGTTCGTCTGATGGGCGCCTACATCGTCAAGTGCAACGAGGTCATCAAGGACAGCGACGGCAATGTTGTCGAGCTGCACTGCACCGCTGACCTTGAAACCGGCAACGGCAACCCGGTCGATGGCAGAAAGATTAAAGGCACCATCCATTGGGTATCTGCCAAGTACGCAGTCGATGCCACCGTCCGTCTGTATGACTACCTCTTCACTCTGGAAAATGTCAACGACGTTCCGGAAGGCACCAACTATCTGGACTACCTTAATCCAAACTCCCTGACCGAGCTGACCGGCTGCAAGATGGAGCCGGCTCTGGCAGAGGCAAAGGCCGGAGATAAATTCCAGTTTGTCCGCACCGGCTACTTCTGCAAGGACAGCAAGGACGAGGGCGTCTTTAACCAGATTGTCGGACTCAAGGACAGCTGGGCAAAGGAAGCAAAAAAATAATCCGAACCATCATTTCACAGCATAACGCAAAGAGGCGCAGACCATGTGGTCTGCGCCTCTTTCTTTTTGTTCTGTTTGTTCTACTCTGCCAGAATATCTGCATAAACGCCGCCGCAGGCCTTGAGCAGGTCATCGGGCTTGGCTTCAATCTGAAAACCAATCTTTCCTCCGCTGACCACCATCGTTTCCTGCTGCTGTGCCGAGCTGTCAAAGACGGTTCGGTAGTTTTTCTTCATCCCAATCGGCGAACAGCCGCCGCGGATATATCCGGTGACCGCATTGATTTTTGCAACCGGAATCATCTCCAACGACTTTTCTCCGAACACCTTGGCAGCCTTCTTCAGGTTCAGCTCATGCTCCACCGGCAGGACGCAGACGAAATAACCGCCGCTGTGTCCCTGGGTCACCAGCGTCTTAAAGACTCTGGACGGGTCCATCCCGACCTTGCGTGCAACGGCAGCACCGTCAATCTGTCCGTCGGAAGTGTCGTAGGTGTGCATTTCATAGGAGATTTTTTCTTTTTCCAAAATGCGCATCGCATTTGTTTTCGGTGTTGCCACAGCTATTGTGCCCCTTTTCTGGTTGTTGACTTATTTTGCGTAGATTTTGACGATGTGAACCAGCACCTCTGCCATCTTGTCCATCGCCTCTACTGGGATATACTCAAAGCGTCCGTGGAAGTTGTGGCCACCGGTGGACAGGTTCGGGCAAGGCAGACCCATGTAGGACAGTCTTGCTCCGTCTGTGCCGCCGCGAATCGGAACGGTCTGTGCCTCAACGCCGCACTGTGCAAACGCTTCCTTCGCGTTGTCAATCAGGTGCATATGTGGCTCTACCATCTCTTTCATATTGCGGTAGGACTCGGTGATGGTCAGCTCAAAGGTGCCCTTGCCGTACTTGTGGTTGAGGTAGTCTGCGATATCCTGCATCACCTGTTTTTTCTGCTCGTATTTCTGAGCGTCGTGGTCACGAATGATATAGTCCAGCTCTGCCTGTTCTACATGGCCCTTCATCTCGCCCAGATGGTAGAAGCCTTCATAGCCTTCGGTGTATCTTGGGTTCTGCTCCACCGGCAGCATCGAATGGAATTCCATCGCCAGCAGAGAAGCGTTGAGCATTGCGTTCTTTGCAGAGCCCGGATGGATGCTCAGACCGTTGACTACCAGACGAGCGGAGCCTGCGTTGAAGTTTTCATATTCCAGTTCGCCCAGCTCACCGCCGTCTACGGTGTAGGCAAAGCTTGCGCCAAAGCGCTCTACATCAAAGTGGTCTGCGCCTCTGCCAACCTCTTCGTCCGGAGTGAAGCCAATCTTGATGGTGCCATGCTCGATGGTCGGGTCATTCATCAGGGTCTCTGCCATGGTCATGATTTCCGCTACACCGGCCTTGTCGTCAGCTCCCAGCAGGGTGGTGCCGTCGGTCACAACCAGATGCTGGCCGACATATTTTTTGATGGAAGGATATTCCTTCTCGGTCAAATAAATCTGTTTTTCCTCGTTGAGCAGAATATCTCCGCCGTTGTATTCCACAACCTTCGCCTTGATATTGTCGCCCGGAGCATCCTCTGCGGTGTCCATGTGGGCAATCATGCCGAGAACCGGCTTGTTCTCCATGCCCTTGGTTGCCGGGATGGTTCCGTAGACATATCCCATCTCATCCATAAAGGCATCCTCAATGCCCAATGCCTTCATCTCGACTACCAGTGCAGCGCCCAAAATCTTCTGGGATGGTGTGGTCGGGACGGTGTCGGATGTGTGGTCGGACTGGGTACCAAAGCTGACATAATGTAACAGTCTTTCGTATGCTCTCATGATCGTTATTTCCTCCTGCCTCATTGTATGGTTTGGACGGGGAAGGCTCCCCGAATATTTGCATCTTCATTATACAACCGACCCGGCATTTCACGCAAGGTCTTTGTGGAATTTCCATAATCGAAATTGCATCTCTCCGGCCTGCCTTCAACCTGCGACAGGTATTGATAGATTGATTCTGTCTATATCTCCCCGATTGATTTTTTCTATCTTGATTGAATTGCATCCTCTCTTATGATAGACGAAAGGAAAGAAACCATTTAAAATCGTAGGAAGATGGAAAATCTACAGCAGTCCTTTACCCTAAAGGCTACGATCACCTATCAGGGAAATTGCGAATCCATCTCGTCCCTCATCTAATCCTGTCATTTTTATTAGACAGTAAGCCACACGACAAAATCCCCGGAACACGGCTGTGTTCCGGGGATCCTTTTTTTCCACAAGGGAGTTGTTTAGTTGTTGAAAGCTGCAAGGCTCGACTCGATTTTTGCGAGCAGCTCTTTGGCTTTTTCCAGCTTCGCTCTCTGGTCGTTGATGACCTTTTCCGGAGCCTTTGCCACAAAGCCAGGATTGCCCAGCTTGCCCTCCAAGAAGGAGATGTCCTTCTCGCAGGCCTGCTTTTCCTTGGCCAGTCTTGCAATCTCCTTGTCGCGGTCTACCAGCTGTGCCAACGGCATATAGACCTTGGCGCTGTCGGTGATGACCTGAACGCAGGACGGTGCATCCTCCGGCGCACCCAGAACAACCTCTTCTGCCCATGCCAGACGGGTCAGGAAAGCGGTGGACTGACGGAAAATATCCTCGGATGCAGTCTCGATATACAGGGTTGCCTTCTTGCTCGGCGGTACGTTCATCTCGGAGCGGCGGGCACGAACTGCCTTGATGGCATCCATGACCTTTTCAAACTCCTGCTCCTGAGCCGAGAAGTCCAGCTCCTCGCGGTAAACCGGCCACTGAGATACCATGATGCTTTCGCCCTCATGCGGCAGAGCCTGCCAGATTTCCTCGGTAATGAACGGCATGAATGGGTGCAGCAGCTTGAGGGTGTTGCTCATGACATAAACCAGTACTTTTCTTGCAACCTCTGCCTCTGCGCCATCCTCCCAGAGTCTGGTCTTTGCCAGCTCAACATACCAGTCGCAGAAAACATCCCAGATGAAGTCGTACAGCTTGCTGACTGCGATGCCCAGCTCGAAGCGCTCGAGGTTATCGGTAACCTCACGAACCAGCTTGTTGTATTTGGAGAGAACCCACTTGTCCTCGATTGCCAGCTCCTGTGGAAGCTCCAGATTCATCTGCTCGTCCTTGAGGTTCATGAGGACAAATCGGGAAGCGTTCCAAATCTTGTTGGCGAAGTTTCGGCTGGAGAGAACCTTCTCATCGCTGAAACGCATATCGTTGCCCGGGGTGTTGCCGGTTGCCAAGGTAAAGCGCAGAGCGTCTGCACCGTACTGGTCGATGATTTCCAGCGGGTCGATGCCGTTGCCCAGAGACTTAGACATCTTTCTGCCCTGTGCGTCACGAACCAGACCGTGGAACAGAACGGTATTGAATGGGATATCTCCCATATGCTCCAAGCCGGAGAAAATCATACGGGCAACCCAGAAGAAGATGATGTCGTAGCCGGTAACCAGTGTGCTGGTCGGGTAGAAGTATTTGAGCTCCTCGGTGTTGTTCGGCCAGCCCAAAGTGGAGAATGGCCAGAGTGCCGAGCTGAACCAGGTGTCGAGGGTATCCTCATCCTGATGCAGGTGCGCGCTGCCGCACTTCGGACAAACGGACGGAGCATCCTTTGCAACGATGACCTCGCCGCACTCCTCGCAGTAGTAAGCCGGGATGCGGTGACCCCACCAGAGCTGACGGGAGATACACCAGTCTTTGATGTTCTCCATCCAGTTGTAATAGGTCTTGTTCATACGCTCCGGAATCAGCTTGATTCGTCCGTCACGAACAACATCGATGGCAGGTTTTGCCAGAGGCTCCATCTTTACAAACCACTGCTTGGAAATCATCGGCTCAACGGTGGTTCCGCAGCGGTAGCAGGTGCCGACATTGTGGGCATGGTCCTCTACCTTGAGCAGATAGCCCTGCTCCTCCAGATCCTTGACGATTGCTTTTCTTGCCTCATAGCGGTCCATGCCGGCATATTTGCCACAGGCTGCGGTCATGGTTGCATCGTCGTTCATAACCTTGATGATTGGCAGGTCATGGCGGCGGCCTACCTCATAGTCGTTCGGGTCGTGTGCCGGTGTGATTTTGACAACGCCGGTACCAAATTCCATGTCAACATACTCGTCGCCGACAATCGGGATTTCTCGGTTGAGCAGCGGCAGTATGACATTTTTGCCAATCAGGTTCTGATAGCGCTCATCCTTCGGGTTAACCGCTACTGCGGTATCGCCCAGCATGGTTTCCGGACGGGTGGTTGCCAGAACAACATCGCCGCTGCCGTCAGCCAGCGGATAACGCAGGTGCCAGAAGTGGCCTGCCTGCTCCTCATACTCTACCTCTGCATCCGAGATGGAGGTCATGCAGTGCGGACACCAGTTGATGATGCGCTCGCCCTGATAGATGAGGCCCTTGTTGTACAGGTTGACAAACACCTCTTTGACTGCCTCGGAGCATCCGTCATCCAGTGTGAACCGCTCTCTGTCCCAGTCACAGGAGGAGCCCAGCTTTTTGAGCTGCTCGATGATTCTGCCGCCGTATTTGCGTTTCCACTCCCATGCACGCTCCAGGAAGCCCTCTCTGCCCAAGTCCTCCTTGGTCAGACCTTCCTCCTTCATCGCGTTGACAATCTTTGCCTCGGTCGCGATGGAAGCGTGGTCGGTACCCGGCAGCCAGAGGGTTTCATAGCCCTGCATCCGGCGGAAACGAATCAGGATATCCTGCAAGGTCTCGTCGAGTGCGTGGCCCATGTGCAGCTGACCGGTGATGTTCGGTGGCGGGATCACGATGGTGTATGGTTTTTTATCCGGATTTGGCTCAGCGTGGAAATATCCGCCATCCAGCCAAAATTGGTAGGTGCGGTCTTCTACCTGTTTGGGATCATAGATTTTCGATAATTCTTTCATATGACAGCTCCTCCTCTTTCATAAAATTTGCAATCATAAAAGTTGTTGTGCAGCCTTTTGGAAAACGACTGGAAATAAAAAAACTCCCGTCCCTTGCACGTTGCAAAGGACAGGAGATTCAAATTCCTGCGGTACCACCTTACTTGGCAGATGAACTGCCCACTCAGCACGCGCTGAGCCAAGCTCAACACGCCGGGCCGGTAACGGGGTCCAACCGTTATGGTCTACTGAAAAAGGTGGCCTGCACCCTTTCGTTCGGCATACTCTCAAAGGCTACTTTGTCGATTCCGCTTTCTGCCGGGCTCTCAGCTGGTGCCGGCTCTCTGTGAGTGCGCTGATCGTTTTACTTCCTTCTCATCGATTTTCCAGATATTCTGTTGAAACCATCTTTAATCTATCATGATTTTGGGACTTTGTCAACTTATTTCCCCGAGCATTTCCCGGGAAATCAAAAACATTCGTCCACCAATACGAATCTCCATCCGGACTGGGAGGTGTTTTTGTGCAGCAAGACCGAATGACTGCCGACTTCCGAACACTTCGCATCGACTAAAAGGTTTCCTTGACCGAGTCGCTTCTCATCACCCGGTCTAGCTCTGCATCGGGCTGATAGAGCATCCGGTCACTTTCGTACTGGTAGATATCCCCCAGCATCGCGTAGTATTTTTCCAGATTGATGGGCAGGATTTCCACCCCCATCCGGCGTAGCTGTTCCTGCTCCTGCTGGTGTTTCTGGTCGGTGAGCACCCGGCAATATCCGCACGCCATCACCGCCGCCTGTTTGACCGCTGCACGCTGGCGCGGCGTCAGGGAATCCATCACCTCCTGCCCCGACAAGAGGTAGACCGTCTGAATCTTCTGGGCGCTGTCCAGCACGACCAGCTCCTTCTTCTCCTCCTCGGTGCGCTCCATCGCCGAAACCACCTGCTGCAATTTCACTGTGGCAATCTCTGCCTGACCGGACAGCAGCAGCGCCATCGGGTTTTCTGCCTCGATTTCTTTCGCGCCGAGGTCCTGCTGAAGCTCGTTCACAAAAAACGACCGTTTGACCGCCAGCGGATACTCCTTGCGAAAGTCGGTCAAGTCCACCGAAGCATCGGCGGCAAAATCCTCATAGCCGCAGGTCGTCGCCATCTGCACCTGCATCGGGTAGACCCGCCCAATCATGCGGTTGAGCAGGGTGCGGGTCCGCTCCGAGTTGAGGGCGCTGAACTGATTGTCTGCGTGTTTAAAATAAAAGGGAAGCTCCAGCGTCGTCAGCTCCGGCAGGTCATCGGTGAGCTGCTCATTCAGAACCATCGCAAACTCGGTGTCCGAGGCGCTCAGAACACTCTTGAGCTTCTGGCTTTCGCTCAGCGAGATTTGCAGTTCCCCGTCCGAATAGTAGGCCACACGGTTGGCAAATTCCTCCGCCGCCTTTCTGACGCTCTCCGGCACATCGGAGGAAATCACCATCGACATCTGCCGTCTTGCCGCGCCGGTCTGCTGATTCCGTTGCTGAGAGGAGCAACCGGACATCAGGCATAACACTGCGGCAGCCACAGCGGCAGCCATCCTGCGCGCCGTCTTGTGTTTGTTGAACATTCCTCTGCTCCTTTCCTGTTAGTCCTCGGATTTCGCCGATTCCTTCTGACTCTTCTTGACGACTTTTCGCTTTTTCTTCTGCTGGGAATCGGTGTCCTCTTTTTTCTGTTCGTCCGATTTCGGCTGAACCTTTGGTTCTACCTCCGGTTCTACCTCCGGTTCTGCCTCTGGTTTTACTTCCGGCTGGGCAGGGGTCTCCTGCTGAACCGGCGCCGGTGTTGCCGGGACATACGGCACATAGGTCTGGTTCTGGATTCGTTCGAGCTCCTCGATTCGAATCTTGGTGTTTGCCGCAAAGATATTATTGACAAAAATCAGATCGGTGACCCCATGCTCCCGGATGAAATCGGTGAGATTCAGCTCGAAATACCGCTGGTCCACAACAAACACCTCGTCAAAATGGGAGACCAAAAACGGAGCAAAGGCATTTCCGAACGACTCCTTGGTCATCAGAATCTTTCGTCCGGTCTTGTTGTCCGTCTTGATGTGGGTCAGCGGGTAATCCCCGTGCAGGAATACACCGTAAGTATTCTGGCCACCCGTAGCATAGCTTGCAAAGATGGTGCTTTCGACTGGGTCAAACGGCTTGCCGCGCCGATACTGCCAGGTCTGGCACTTCACCGGCGGCACAAAATATTCCACAAAGTCCGGGGTCTTTGCCAGCTTCAGGTCTTGGGTCTGATTGTAGTAGGTTCCGAGGAAGCCGTCAATCTGGTGGCGCTCCATCTCCGAAAGGGCAACCGGCTCCAGCCCAGCGCTTCGGCAAAATGCCAGATAGGCCGCATAGGCTCCGCGCGCCGTCCAGTGGTGGTCGGTGCGGAAATAGAGATAATCGTCCTTCTGCTTCTCGATTTCGCTGTATGCGTCCACCCGCTTGACCTGCGGGAGCAGGTGCGAATTGATCAGCTCGATGTTCTCCTTCTGGCTCGGGGAGATGCCCTGATACTTCGGCGGCAGGTAAAATTCGATTGGGGTCGGGATGACCATGCTGTAAACCTGCACCCCATCCAGCGCCTTAGTATAGGAATTAATGGTATTGGCATACCGCTCTGCCATCGTCTGGCTGCCGCCAAAAATCTGCATTCCCATATTCTGGTACAAGAACAGGCCCTCGATCTGTTCGCCGTCGCCCTCTCCGCTCAAGCCGTTTCCGGGAGCGTTCGGGTCTTGATAGGCGTCGTAGTCAATCTGCTTCTCCGGCGTCTTCTGCTTGGATGCAGAAGGGTCAGCCTGCGGCTCGGAGGAACTGTTCTGCTTGGATGGCTCCTGCTTCGGTGTTTCCTGCGCTCCGACCGCAGCGGTCAGCGTGTCCTCCTTCGGCTGCGGGGCTGCCTGATGGATGCGGACATCGTCAGGGTGCAGACCACGCATCGACTCCATGCGGACTGCCGCGGTCACCAGCTCGTCCCGCGCCGGGAAGGTGTCTGCAAAGTATGCGTCATACTCCTTGGCAAATTCGCCGGAAAACCAGCTGCTCCAGCTCCACTGCGGACGCTTGGCCAGCTCCCGTTTTTCGATTTCAGAAACGGTCGGTTTCGGCAGCAGCAGGGCAAGACAACCCACCACTGCCAAAATCAGCAGCGTCACAAAAACATTGACAAAATGCAGCGATTGGCCTTCCTGCTTTTGTTTCTTCATGTTGCACCCTCCTTAAAACCGAAAGTATAAAAATGGATTGTAGCTGTCTCCCACCAGCATCGAGGTACAGATGAACAGCAGCACGACATTCATCATCGCCGTCGCTACGCACACCGCCGTCTGCTTTGCCTTGGTGAGATTTTCCTGAAGGCGGTGTTTGACCCACTGGGTCACCGGCATGCAGAACAGCAGAGCGATCAACAACCAGAACAGCTGGTTGGCAAAGGTGATTCCCAACTGCGGGTCGGTCAGCGGCTGACCGGAAAGCCCGAACATCACGCGCAGATAGCCGCCCAATCGGCCCAAATCGGTGGTGTAGAAGATGGTCCAGCCCACCAGCGTGAGGAACAGCAGGTACAGGTGAGAAAACAGACGCGGGATTTTTTCCAGAATCTTGAGCAGGCCCTTCTTTTCTAGAATCAGCAAAGCCCCGTAGAATGCACCCCACAGGACAAAGTTCCAGCTTGCCCCATGCCACAGTCCGGTCAGCAGCCAGACCACACAGAGGTTTGCAATCTGGTGGCGCCGATTTCCTCCCAGTGGGATATAGACATAGTCCCGAAAGAAGCTGCTCAGCGAGATATGCCACCTGCGCCAGAACTCGGTCACCGAGTGGGAGATATATGGATAGTTAAAGTTTTCCGGATAGTGGAAGCCGAACATCCTGCCCATACCGATTGCCATATCCGAGTAGGCGGAGAAGTCGTAGTACAGCTGCAACGAATACAGCAGAGCGCCAAACCACGCGCCTGCCGTCGACAGGCTATGCAGCGGAGCATCCAGATACTGCCCGACCAGTCCACCCGCAACATTGGCGACCACGACCTTCTTGCTCAGACCGATGCAGAAGCGGGTGATGCCCTCGCTGAAATCCTGCACGGTGGTGGAACGGTTTTCAATTTCAGCCACTACATCGCTGTAACGGACAATCGGGCCTGCCACCAGCTGATGATAGCTGGACAGGTACATCAGATAGCGATAGAAGCTGCGCTGTGCCGACACCGTTCCCCGATAGACATCCACGACATAGCTGATAGTCTGGAAGGTGTAGAACGAAATGCCGATGGGCAGCGCAATCCTTGGAACCGGCAAAGACAACCCGGTAACGGCATTGAGATTTTCCATAAAAAATCCGCTGTATTTAAAGACTCCGAGCATCCCCAAATCAAAGCAAAGGGAAGCGGCAAGCGCCAGCTTCATCCGCAGGCAGTTTCCCTGTGCGCGAAACCGCTCGATACACCTTGCCCAAAAGTAGTCCAGCAGGGCGGTCAGGATAAGCATGAACACCCAGACCGGCTCTCCCCACGCATAAAAGACCAAGGAAAAGCCCAAAAGCACCACATTTCTCCATGTCTGATTTTTGACCGCAAAGTATAAAAGCAAATTCAGCGGCAAAAACAGATAGATAAAGAACAGATTTGAAAACACCATCGACAACTACACCTCATTACACAACTTGCTGAAAACAGAGCCGCCGTTTTCAGCCCCTCTGTTTTATTATATAACACATCTTCCCGCTTGGAAAGAGAGATTTTCCTCTTGTCGTGTAAAAATTGCCCTGTCCCTCCAACCGTCCTTTGTCGTATCTGACCGAAATCATACCCGAGTGTTCAGGCAGAATTTTGCCCCTGTCGTTTTTATCGAGAATCATCCGCAATCCTGCCCGAAAATTGCCGTGTCTGACAAAGAATTCCTGAAATCACCCTGCGATATTGAGTTTATCCTGTATTTGGGGTAAAATAAGAGTATCCCCTGCCGGGTGTGGAATATTTCCAGAAATGTTTCGTGAGTATTCCCCGGGGAATATTTTCGAGGCATATTTCCGAGGAAATAATTTCCGGGAATCATTTCCCAGGAAATAATTTTCCCAAGCCGGGCAGACAATAATTCAGGATGATTCTGTTTTCGAAAGGATTGTGAAAACATGAGCGAAGAAAGCTATATCGTAAATGAAGGAAAAAATGAAATCATTGAGGTAGACGGTGTTAAATATCAGCGTCTTGCAATCCGCACCCATGTCATCACCGACAAGGACGATGTCTGCGATGTCATCGAAAAATACGCTAAGCCTTACGCAAAACCGGGCGACATTGTCTTTATGACCGAAAAGGCAGTTGCCTGCACCCAGCGCCGCGCCATTCCAATGAAGGATATCCATCCGCGTCCGCTTGCAAAATTCCTGTGCAAGTTCGTGCTCAAGACCCCTTACGGCATCGGTCTGGGCATCCCGGAAACCATGGAGATGGCACTTCAGGAATGTGGAACTCCCCGCATCCTGTTTGCTGCCGGTGTCTCTGCCGTCGGCAAGCTCTTCCACAAACGCGGCTGGTTCTACACCATCGCCGGTTACAAGGCTCGCTCCATCGATGGCCCTTGTGACTACACTCTGCCTCCATACAATGAATATGTCGTTCTTGGCCCTGCTGAGCCGGACGAAACCGCGCAGAAGATGTCCAAGCGTCTGGGCGGCATCAAGGTTGCCATCACCGACATCAACGATTTGGAGGGCCAGATTCTCGGCATCTCCGACCCGTCGATGAATCGTGACCTTCTGGTCAAAATCCTCAAGGATAACCCGCTCGGCCAGTCGCTCGAGCAGACCCCAATCGGCATCATCCGCGAGGTCAAATAGCCAACAAAAGCAAATGCCCTTTGTGCAGTACTGGTACTGCACAAGGGGCATTCTGTTTTTCCAAAAAGAGTATTCCATTTACAAGGGTGTGATTCCCTCTGCGCTCACCCTTGCATAGAGCAAAGGCTCTCGGTTCGGCTGCTGCTCTGCAATCCGAACCGCACCCGCATAGCGTCGCTGCGCTTCCTCGACCTTTTCCGGAAGATGGGTGTACAGCATGGCAATCGGCTCGCCCTGCCGCACGGCATCTCCTGTCTTTTTCAGGAAGCGAATCCCGGCTGCCGGGTCGATGCGGTCCTCTTTTTTCTCCCGACCTGCGCCGAGCAGTGCCGCAGTCGCTCCGATTTCCTCGGTCTGCATCGCCGCCAGATAGCCGTCTCGGGCCGCCAACACCGGATAAGCCGGAGCGGTCGGGAATCGGGACAAATCCTCCAGATAACGGACATCTCCGCCCTGCCGCTCCACCATCTGATAAAACTTCTGGTAGGCGCTGCCGTCTGTCAAGGAATGTTCTGCCATCTTCAGACAATCTGCCAAGCTTCCGCGCTCCGCCAGATACAGCATATTTCCCGCCAGATGGATGCACAGCTCGGTCAGGTCTTGCGGGCCTTCTCCGCGCAGTGTCCGAATCGCCTCTGCCACCTCGATGGCATTTCCGGCAGTCTCTCCCAGCGGAACATCCATGTTGGTGATGAGCGCCACCGTTTTCCTGCCTGCCTGCTCCCCGATGCCGACCATTCTTTCTGCCAGCGCTGCTGCCTGCTCCCGGTCCTTCATAAAAGCGCCGCTGCCTGCCTTGACATCCAGCAGGATGGCATCCGCTCCGGCTGCAATTTTCTTGCTCATGATGCTGGAGGCAATCAGCGGCAGGCTGTCCACCGTAGCCGTCACATCCCGCAGCGCATAGATTTTTTTATCTGCCGCCGCCAGCTGTCCGCTCTGTCCAATCAGCGAAATGCCGATTTCGTTGACGATTTGGAAAAATTCTTCCCGTGGCAGTGCCGTCCGATATCCCGGAATCGATTCCAGCTTGTCCACCGTTCCACCGGTAAAGCCCAATCCTCGGCCCGACATCTTCGCCACCGGGATTCCGCAGGCCGCCGCCATCGGAGCCGCAACCAGTGTTGTCTTGTCCCCGACTCCACCCGTCGAGTGCTTGTCAACCTTGATGCCCCGAATCCCGCTCAAATCTGCGATTTCCCCCGAACGGGCCATCGCAAGGGTCATCGCCGTGGTCTCGCTGACATCCATGCTCTGAAAGCAAACTGCCATCAGAAATGCCGCCATCTGATAATCCGGGATCTCCCCGGCAGTATAGCCTGCAATCATCCAGTCGATTTCCTCCGCCGTCAGCGCACAACCCAGCTTTTTCTTCTCGATCAGATCATACATTCTCATAGCGGTCCTCCTGTTCCGTTCCTCCGGCTGTTTGGGTCATCTCCAAAGCGGTCCACTTCGGCCTTTCCTATACTGACTACTTGGAGGCAGTCTCCCGGAAAATCGGGCGGTCACCCTCAAAGCGGTCCACGATTGCCAGCGATTCCAGACGGATTCCACGCTCGCGGAGCATCTGTCCGCCCTCCTGGAATCCCTTCTCGATGACGATGCCGCAGCCGACCGCATTGGCTCCCGACTGCGCCACAATATCTAAGAGACCCATCATCGCCTGACCCTTCGCCAAAAAGTCATCGATAATCAGGATGTTGTCCTGTGGGGTCAAAAACTTCTTGGAAACCTGCACATCAAAGGTTGTGCCTCGGGTAAAGGAGGTCACCTGAGCGGTGTACAGCTCTCCGTCCAGATTTTTGGACTTGCTCTTTTTGGCAAAGACCACAGGAGCATTGTCAAAATGTCTGGCAACTGCTACTGCGATTCCGATGCCGGACGCTTCGATGGTCAGGATTTTGTTGACCCCTTCCCCATCAAAGCGGCGGCGAAACTCCTTGCCGATTTCGTTCAGCAGCTCAATATCCATCTGGTGATTGAGGAAGCTGTCCACCTTCAAGACATTTCCTTCCTTCACCTTTCCGTCGCGTAAAATTCTTTCCTTTAACAGTTCCATCTTTCCGTCTCCCTTTTTCGTGAAGTGGCTTTTTCCTGCCATCACTCGATTGCACGATTGAAAGCCCTCTCTCCGAGCCTTCTTACCCTCCTATTGTATCAATCTATTGTGACAGCGTCAATGCACCAAAGGCAAAAAAAGAGACATCGCTGGATGTCTCTTTTCTCTGTTGTGGCAACAGCTTCGGGAATCAGTTTCCTCCTCGGAAGCCCTTGCCGATGATTTCGCTGGTGTTGCTGATTAAAACAAAGGCATGCGGGTCGGTCTTTTTGATCAGCTCCTGTAGCTTGATGCCCTGCTGTTTGCTCTGCGCTGTCAGGATGATGGTCTTGTTGCTGTGCTCAAAGACACCCTCCGCATGGTAGATGGTCGCGCCGCGGTGCAGCACCTGGGTGATGTACTGATAAATCTCCTCGGCGTGGTCGGTGATGATGGTGAAGGATTTGTAGGTGTTCATCTCCTCCAAGAAGAAATCGACTGCGAAGGAGCGCATCACCAAGCCCAAAATCGAGAACAGGCCGGTGGTCGGGCCAAATGCCACGAAGGTCATGACGGTGATGAAGAAATCGACCACCAACAGGGCCTTGCCGATATGGCATTTAAAATATTTTTTTACCACCATCGCGATGATGTCCGTTCCGCCGGTGGAGGAACCGATGTTAAAGAGCATCGCCGAGCCCCACGCCGGCAGAAAGACGCCGAACAACAGCTCCATGAACGGCTGGTCGGTCAGCGGCTGGGTCAACGGAATCACCGTTTCAAACAGCTTGAGCATCGCAGAGAACGCAATCGTCACATAGAAGGTCTTGAACCCAAACTCTTTGCCCAGTAAAACCAAGCCCACCACCATCAGGGCGATGTTGATGACCGAGACAACCGTTCCGTTGCTCAGGTTGGGAAAATAATGGGTCAGCACAACCGAAAGTCCGGTTACGCCGCCGGTCGAAAAATTGTTTGGAAACTTAAAAAAATAGCTGCCGATTGCTGTCAGAAAAGTCCCCAGGTTTAGGAGCCCAAACTCTCTCATCCATTCTTTCCTTTTTTCCTGCATAGCACTTCCTCATTTCCTTCTGAAAGATTCTGCGGAATGGGTGTTCCGCTCCGTGCGGCTCCTTTTTTTCTCGGCACAAAAAAGACACCGTTTGGAGGATTTCCAAACGGTGTCTCAGTTTTTCTGATTCAGCAAAAGAAAGCTTCTGCCCGAGAGAGACTTCTCCCCCTCAAGTTCAAAGCTGTACTGTACAAATTCCCTGTTCCACTGCCTGCACTCCAGAGTTCCGCAGAGCCAGACAAGCACTCGTTTGGAAACGAGTAAAACGCAGGCAAGTATTCCGACTGATAGCTACTGGACCTCCAGCGTATGTGCGCCTTCCCGGAAATCTTCCAGTGGCTGATTTTGTATCTGCACACACTTTCGCTAAACACGGCAACGGCCTTGTTCAGGATTGACACCTGATTCCTTTTCTGTGTTTCCACACCTGCATCCCGTCAATTCAGTTTTCAGCCTTATTATAGCCTCCTGTGCCCAATCCGTCAAGAGCAAAAGCGCCCTCCTTTTGCCGAATAACAGCAAAAGGAAAAAGCACCCTTTCGGATGCTTTTTCCCCAGATAGACATTTATCGTGAATCGTCAATATCTTATTTAACCTTTGCAGGCTGCTGTTTCTTCCAATCCTCGTACAGGTCGCTAACAACCTTAGACATTGCCCACAGACCCAGCAGGTTCGGGATAACCATCAAGCTGTTGAACAGGTCGGAGAGGTTCCAAACGAGGTCAACCTTGAGGGCAGAACCAATGATGATGAATACGACTACCAGAGCAGCGTATGGTTTTACAGCTTTGGAGCCAAACAGGTATCTTACGTTCTTCTCACCAAAGAAGTACCAGCCAACGATGGTGGAGAATGCAAAGAAGAACATGCAGATTGCGATGAAGATTTTACCGAAGGAACCGAAACCGGTGTTGAATGCAGCCTGAGTCAGGGCAGCGCCGGTGAGGCTCTGACCAGCTTCGGTCAGGGTACCGGTACACAGAACAGACAGTGCAGTCAGGTTCAGGATGATCAGGGTATCGATGAATACACCCATCATAGCAACCAGACCCTGGTCACAAGGATGTTTCACTCTTGCTACAGCGTGAGCGTGTGGGGTAGAACCCATACCAGCCTCATTAGAGAACAGACCACGAGCAACACCGTATTTGATAGCCTGGGAAACTGCAACGCCGGAGAAGCCGCCGATTGCTGCGCCAGGATTGAATGCGCCAACGAAAATCTGTCTGAATGCTTCTGGCAGCTGACCGATGTGCATGAAGATCAGGATCAGGGAGCCCAGAATGTAGAAAGCTGCCATGATTGGAACAACCTTTTCAGTAACAGATGCGATACGGCCAACGCCGCCGAGGAAAATGAATGCAGCCAGAACAGCAACTACAACACCAACGATCAGTGGGTTGATACCGAATGCGCCGCGGAAAGCGTCGCCGATGGAGTTGGACTGAACCATGTTTCCAAAGAAGCCCAGAGCCAAGGTAATCAGGATTGCGAAAGCTCCTGCCAGGACTTTACCGAATGTACCTTTGTAAGCAGCACGGATGTAGTAAACAGGACCGCCGGTAGCTTCACCGGAGTCGTCAACTGTTTTATATTTCTGTGCCAGGGATGCCTCTACGAAAATGGTAGCCATACCGAAGATAGCGGAGATCCACATCCAGAAGATTGCACCAGGACCACCCATTACCAGAGCGGTAGCAGCACCTGCCAGGTTACCGGTACCAACCTGAGCAGCGATTGCGGTTGCAAGGGACTGGAACGATGTCATACCGTCTTTGCCGGCTTTTTCACCATTCAGTTTGATGTTGCCAAATACAGCCTTGAAGGATTTGCCCAGCTGAGTAAACTGTACGCCGCGCAGCTTGATGGTAAACCAAATACCGCTACCTACCAAGAGAACGACCAGCAGCTTGCCGGACATAAAGTCCTGTAATGTCAACACGAGATTGTTTAATGCGTCCATACATCTTCCTCCTCAACATTAGGTTTTGTTGGTAACCTCATTATAGCTTAAATCAACAGATTTGTCTATAGAATATTAATAAGTTACTAACTTTTCATTTACAATGTACAAATGCATTTCTTCAATTTTGCATTCCTCACAAATTTTTTTATCTTTTCGGGACAGGTCGGTCGGAATTAATGGTGATTTTGCACAACAAATATCCTTCTAATTTATAAGCCCCGTGTTCTTTTTGAGATGCTCTGCGTCAATTTATACAAGAAAGTTGGAACGGTTTCGTTTTTTCCGTGCGTTTGTCAGAGATATTTGTATTCATGTTAGATACACTATCGATTTTTCGTCCGTTAAACGAGTGCAGGGCTCGGGATTTTTTCATTTATCACATCAATTTATTGTACATTATGTTGATTGTGAAAGATGCTGGATTTTATTCACCTCCGAAATTTTCTCCGCAAGCCAGTTTTACTTTTAAAAAAATCCGGCAGAAAGCTCCTGCCGGATTTTTGATTGCTCTATTCTTCTCGATTTAAGAAAGCGGCAAGCTCGCCGAGCTCCTTCATCGCTTCCTTGTCCTCAACGGCGCGGCAAACATCTGTGGTGAAGCAGCAGACCGGGTCAAAGATTTCCTTTGCATTCATCTGTCTGAGCAGCACTGCGGATGTATTCAGCGGAGAGGTCGCGGTTCCGTTTCCTCCTCCCACCAAAATCATGCCGCCGCGCTTCGGCTTGGTCAGCAGCACCTCTTTGCGGAAGGCTCTGGCTGCCCAATAGACCTGTAGGCGGCTGAGGACGCTGAGCACCGGCCCGGTAATCTCGCAATAATAGATGGGCGAGGCGATGACGACATTGTCGCACTCCTCCAGATAGGCGGAAATCTCGTCCCACTCGTCCCGGATGGCGCAGCGGGGATGCTCCCAGCAATAGCGGCAGTCGGTGCAGGCACGCACCTGACATTCGTGTGTGTTCACGATTTTATATTCGCCCTTGAGCTGAGCGGTCAGCTCATCGATCAGATTTTGGGTATCTCCGTCCTTACGGGCAGACCCGTTAAAAATCAATGTCTTCATCAAAATCTCATCCATCCCTTTCCCTGTGTTCCCTTAATCCGCCTTCTGCTCCGAGCCGAAAAAGACGCCTTCCACCACCTGCTCGAACAGCGCACCGTTTTTCCCGCGCGACGGATAAAAGCTGCCGTCCTGATAGAGGGTGGCTGCATTGGCGCCCACCGTCATCTGGCTTCCGTCGGTCAGCGTATAGGTGATGAGGGCGCGGGGCATCGTCTGGTCGGCCTGTCCGAACCAGCGGCGCAGTCCTCTGCCCAAATCGGACGCAAGCTGCAAATCCTGCTCCTCGGCCTGCACCGTCCTCCCGTCCAGCGTCACCTGTGCGGAGACAATCTGCTCCCGCTTCGGCACATTCGGCAGCGAGAATCCCGACCAGAGCATCGAAATTACCAGCACCACCACCACGGTCACGATGACATTCCAAATCAGTCGGCGAATCTCCGACTTCATCTGTTGGCTGCGCGGATCTTCTATCATGGGTCATTCCTCCATTATTCTGCGATGTTATCCTGTCAGCTTCCCGAGCAAGCACCCGGGTTCTTTCTATTATACCTCTTTTTCCTCTCGGGGAGAATCGGAAAGGCCGCACAAAGAGAAGAGACAAAATCAAGCAACCTGACCGAAATCAGCTGTTTTCGGCGCATTTTACCACTGCATACATCAGCGAAGAAAATTCCGGCGGCGCTGCGCTCAGCCCACTCTCCACCTGCACCAGCCCTCCCTGCTTCCATTCGCGGGAAAAGGTCAGGAAATCGACCATCCGGCAGGAGGTGCCTGCCAGCATCAGCTCCTGCCCGGTCTGCTGGTGACATCTGGGTTGGAGGGAAAAGGCGGTCGTAAGATCCGACTGCATCTGTACCTGTCCATCCCCCATCGTGCAGATGAGCGCAAGGCCTTCCGGTTTCAGGTGCTCCCGAATGAACCGGTAAAATCCGGCGCGGTCCTCATCCAACACCAGCATATGCAGGACCGCCACCGCATAGATGAAATCAAATTTGCGCTCCAACCGGTCATGCAGGCAATCCACAACGGCAAAGCGCTCGGAATAAGCGGGCAGCTTTTCCCTGCAATAGCGGATACTCTCCGGGGAGACATCGGTTGCCAGCAGATTCCAGCCCTCCCGAAGCAACGGCGCCGCATCGCGTCCCTCACCGCATCCAATCTCCAGAATCTGCGCCTGTTGGGGAATTTGATATTGCTCTATTGTCTGGCGGACGATAGGGGTTGGGGTATCCGAGGTCCACTGAAGCCCTTGACGATGCACCTGCTGATAGCGCAGCTCATACGCATGATAATACTGTTGCTCCTCCTGCATCTTCGATTCCTCCTTTTGAATGTTTTCACAGCCTCCCTCTAGCCTTGAGCGGAAGTTTTCCACAAGCTCCTGTTGAGGCGGTGCAAAGCTGATACAAAAAAGGGCGAACCAGCTTGGTCCGCCCCAAAAATTCTTGTCCGATTTTGGTTATTTATTTGCCTCTTCCACTGCAACAGCACAAGCAACGGTAGCGCCAACCATCGGGTTGTTGCCCATACCGATGAGTCCCATCATCTCAACATGAGCCGGAACCGAAGAAGAGCCTGCAAACTGAGCGTCCGAGTGCATTCTGCCCATGGTATCGGTCATGCCATAGGAAGCAGGTCCGGCAGCCATGTTGTCCGGATGCAGGGTACGGCCGGTACCGCCGCCGGATGCAACCGAGAAGTATTTCACGCCGTTTTCTACACACCATTTTTTATAGGTGCCGGCAACCGGATGCTGGAAGCGGGTCGGGTTGGTGGAGTTTCCGGTGATGGAAACATCGACCTTTTCCTTCTGCATCACTGCAACGCCTTCCTGAACATCGTCACAGCCGTAGCATTTTACCTTTGCCTTATCGCCGTTGGAGAAGGCAACCTCGCGAACGGTGGTCAGCTCGCCGGTGAAGTAGTTGTACTCGGTCTCTACATAGGTAAAGCCGTTGATTCGGGAAATGATGTAAGCTGCATCCTTGCCCAGACCGTTGAGGATGACACGCAGAGGTGCTTTTCTGGCTTTATTCGCTGTTCTAGCGATACCGATTGCGCCCTCTGCCGCTGCAAAGGACTCGTGGCCTGCCAGGAAACAGAAGCAGTTTGTCTCCTCCCGCAGCAGCATTGCGCCCAGATTGCCGTGGCCCAGACCAACCTTACGGTTTTCTGCAACAGAGCCCGGCACACAGAATGCCTGAAGGCCGATACCGATTGCTTCTGCTGCCTCTGCTGCCTTGGTGATGCCCTTTTTCAATGCGATTGCTGCACCGAGGGTATAAGCCCAAACTGCGTTTTCAAATGCGATTGGCTGTACGCCCTTGACAATCGATTCTACATCGATTCCCTTGGAGAGACAGAGGTCTCTGGCTTCTTCCAGGGAGGTCATGCCGTATTCTTTCATAGCTGCCTCAATTTTAGGCATTCTTCTTTCCTGTCCTTCAAATTTAGCCATGATAAATTTCCCTCCTATCCCTTATTCTTCACGCGGGTCGATGTACTTTGGAGCATCTTCATAGCGTCCGTAGGTACCAATATTCTTTTCGTAAGCCTCTTTCGGGTCTTTGCCGTGGCGGATATCCTCAAGCATTTTGCCGACGCGGACAAACTTGTAGCCGATTGCCTCGTTGTTTTCATCCAGAGCAACCGAGAGGATGTAGCCTTCTGCCAGCTCGAGGTAACGAACGCCCTTTGCATTGGTGGTGAAAATGGTGCCCACCTGAGAGCGCAGACCTTTTCCGAGGTCCTCCAAGCTTGCGCCGATTGGCAGACCATCTTCAGAAAATGCGGTCTGGGTTCTGCCATATGCCAGCTGTTTGAAAATCTCGCGCATTGCAACGTTAATCGCATCGCAAACAAGGTCGGTGTTCAGTGCCTCCAGCAGGGTCTTTCCGGGGAGGATTTCGCCAGCCATTGCAGCCGAGTGGGTCATGCCGGAGCAGCCCAGAGTTTCGACCAGAGCCTCTTGAATAATGCCGTCTTTGACATTCAGTGTCAGCTTGCAGCAGCCCTGCTGCGGAGCACACCAGCCGATGCCGTGGGACAGGCCGGAGATATCAGAGATCTGATATGCTTTTACCCATTTTCCTTCTTCCGGAATGGGAGCCGGACCATGATGTGGACCCTTTGCGATTGGGCACATCCGCTCTACTTCATGAGAATAATTCATATCGGTAACCCCTTTCAGATCATGTCCTCGAATTCATATTGACCTTCTTTTTATATTATAAAAGGTCTTGCGAAATTTATCAAGTTATTTTTTGTTAAAGTATTATCAAGTTTAAGGAAATGCTAAAAATCGCTGGGCAGCGGATTCGATTTCTGACATTTTTTCAAGTCTTATTTTGAAGCATAAAAAAAGCGTGATTCAAAATGAATCACGCTTTGTGTTGGCACCGCTCTATTTTTCCAGGCAGTCACCCGCCAAGTATTTTCGACACTGATGAGCTTAACTTCTGTGTTCGGAATGGGAACAG
>Ga0129314_1000100_pt1 | contig 111670 bp, 88 predicted proteins | sample O1111metagenome_FD_94431 | JGI IMG/M metagenome (GOLD analysis project Ga0129314, IMG submission 94431) | Orangutan individual fecal microbial communities from fecal samples from Wisconsin, USA - O1111 metagenome | ecosystem: Host-associated > Mammals > Digestive system > Large intestine >...
AATCGGCTTCGCCGCAAATTTTGAGTAATTTGTCAAGCTTTTTGGCGAAAAAAGTGGGTGATTTTTATAATAAAGGAATGAAAAGCCTTGAAAAATAAGGGCTGAGAGTTCCGAGAACTTATATAATTAAACAGGAGGATATAAAGATGATGAGAATTCCCTATGAGACAATGGTAAGCGAGTTTGAGCGTGTACTTAAAAAGAAAGGATTCAAAGAGGACCGGGCCCGGGCAGCGGCAACTATTTTTGCCCAGAACAGCCTGGCCGGCGTGTACTCCCATGGATTGAACCGTTTTCCCAGGGTGGTGGAGTATCTGGAAAAGGGTGAGATCGATCCGGACATTGTGGCAGAGTGCGAATTAAAGCTGGGGGCATTTGAGCGCTGGAACGGACACAGGGGATTTGGCCCGTTAAATGCAAAGCTTGCAATGGACAGGGCCTGTGAACTGGCAAAGGAATACGGGATCGGCCTGGTAGCCCTTGGGAACAACAACCACTGGATGAGGGGCGGAAGCTATGGTTTTCAGGCAGCAGACCAGGGCTGCATAGGGATCTGCTGGTCCAATACATGCCCGAACATGCCGGCATGGGGAGGCAAAGACAGAAAGATCGGAAATAACCCCATTATCTTTGCAGTGCCCAGAAGCAATGGACAGCATGTGGTCATTGACTGTGCGGTATCCCAGTTCTCCTATGGAAAGATCGAAGACTGCAAATTAAAGGGGATTGAACTTCCGGTTCCAGGCGGATATGATACAAAGGGAAAACTGACCACTGATCCGGCAGAGATTGAGAAGACCTGGAGGGTGCTTCCCATGGGTTATTGGAAGGGAAGCGGAATCTCCATCGCTCTGGACCTGATCGCCACTGTACTTACAAACGGCAATTCCGTGCAGACCATTGGAACCTTTGGGGACGAGGTGGGGCTGACCCAGGTCATGATCGCCATTGACCCTACAAAGGCCAACTCAGTGGAATTGACAGATGAGATCGTGGATCAGATCGTAGCAGATGTTAAGTCCTCCGAACCGGTGGAGGAGGGCAGGGACGTACTTTATCCCGGAGAGCCCGAGGCCCTGACCATCCAGGATAATCTGGCCAATGGTATTCCTGTGATCGAGGAGAAGTGGAATCAGGTATTGGCTATGTAAGGTGTGCTCTCGCAGTCTCCGAGCGTACACTAAGGACTGAAAGTGGAGCGGGATTGCCGCTGGGATAACAAGATGAGAAGATAGCATGGTTAGCATTTCAGGCCCGCCTGTTGGCGGGCTTTTTACGTTTCCCTCTTATAGGGACTCCTGATTTTTTAGTGGAGAGCAGTAGGAGCCATATAAATTTCACGTTCTATGTGCGGTATTTTCAATCGGTTTATTGACAGAATTCTATATTTAAGTTATGATTAACCTAATTCAACGAATTAACCAATGGGAGAGAGTACAATGGCGGGTAATGATTTAAAAGGAGTAAACCAGGACAGTATTCAGTCTATGAACCGTACACTAATCATAAAACTTCTAAGGGAACAGGGGGTCTGTTCCCGCGCTAACCTGGCAAAATTGTCCGGTCTTAAGAAGGCTACAGTTACATATATAGTCAATGATTTTATCAGCTGGGGATGTGTAAGGGAAGTTGGCCTTATGCAGGGGGATAAAGGCAGGAGATCCATAGGCATCACTCTGGCTGAGGACAGCTATTATGTAATAGGCATACGTTTGGCCAGGCGTAATTTTAAGATAGGATTATTCAGTATCAATGGCAGGCTAATCTATATGAAACAGCAGCAGATCGAGTCCGGACAGAGCCCGGACAGGACCATGGAATATATTATCAATAATATTCACGCTGTGGTGGACCAGGTTGAGCCGTATAAGATCCTTGCGATCGGTATGGCTATTCCGGGGCCGTTTATAAAACAGGAGGGAAAGATCGCCGTTCTTACAGAGACTGCAGGATGGGGGAATATGGCGTTTAAGGAAGAATTGGAAAAACATTTTTCATACCCGGTTTTTATGGAGCACGATGCCAATGCGGGAGCATATGCACAAATATGGTATGATAAAACCATTGATAAAAACAGTTCACTTATTTATGTCGCTATAGGACAGGGCGTGGGTGCCGGCATTGTCTATCATGGTGAGATCATAAAGGGAGAATTGGGCATTGCAGGGGAAATCGGGCATACTACCATTAATTATGATGGACCCAGATGTGAATGCGGTAACAGGGGATGTCTGGAGAAATACTGCTCCAGTATTGTTCTGGCAAGGAATATTGCAAGAAAACGGGGGAGAGGCGAACAGTATGATCTGGGTCAGATTGGAGAAATGATAGAGGTTGGGGATATGGCCGCCATGGATGAATTTCGGACAGAATGCCGCTATCTGGGGTACGGGCTGGTGAATGTGGTGAACAGTTTTAATCCCAGTGTGATCATTCTGGGAGATGAAATGAGCCACATAAATGATGATATTATGCTGGAGGAAGTGGACCATGTCCTGAAAGAACGGCTTTTGCCTGAAGTGTATTCAAATTTAAAAGTCAAGGTCAGCAAAGCAGTGAAGGATTCTGTTCTCCATGGGATCGGTGCGATCTGCATCAATGAAGTATTGGGAAATTTAGAGTTATATTTAGTTAAATGAATTTGCAGAATTAAATATGTATGGAAAGATTATGGATGAGAAAAGCCGGTAGCAGACAAAGTAATTAATTTATTTTGATCGGATACCGGCTTTTTGCATGAAAAAAAGTTGGTATCTTTATATAATATACACAAAAAAAGGATTTAATAGTTAATTCAATTGACAAATATAGTGAATGGTAGTATTATGATACTGAGTTAAATCAATTAACTAATTCATGCAATGAATGAAAAGGAGAGGGATTATGACAAAGTATTTGAGAAACATGGTAATTGGTGTGAGTCTGGTGACTATGGCATTGACAGGATGCGGAAATGGGGCAAAGGCGGAGGCAACCACAGCAAAGCAGGAAGAAGTAAAAGCAGATACGACTGCAGCTCGAACAAGCGAAAAAGAGACAAGCGCAGACCAGTCTGGATCACAGACAGAAAGGACAGCAGAGGGAACAGAGGAGGGAGAAAAGAAAACATATAAATTTGGGTTTACTGAATGGGCGGCCGGTTCATTTTTTGATGCATGCTATGATGGTGTAATGGAGGTTGTGAATGAAAAGGGCGGAGAAGTGATCAGAGTTGAGGGAAAGACAGACAGTAACTATCAGCTGGGGGTTATAGAGGACTTCATTGCTCAGGATGTGGATTGTGTTTTCTACAATCCGGTTGACGCAGAGGCGGCAGGTCCCGCACTTAAACTTTTACAGGAGGCAGGCATTCCGGTTGTGAATTTTGACCTTGCAGTGGCAGATCTGGATATGGTGACAGCCTTTGTGGCAACGGACCATTACTCGGCCGGAAAGGTTGCAGGGGAATCCATGATCAAGGATCATCCGGAAGGCGGAAAGATTGCTATCCTGGACAGGACAAACGATAATGCGGCTGCACAGCGGATCCAGGGTTTGTTAGATACAATTGAAGGAAAGGGATTTGAGGTGGCTGCCAGACTGGATGCCGGAGGAAAGCCGGAAACAGGATTGTCAACAACAGAGGATATCCTTCAGGCCAACAGTGATCTAGTGGCTATTTACTGCATCAATGATGAATGTGCCCAGGGAGCTTATTCTGCGGTTAAGGCGTCCGGTGAAAAAGTGGGTATCTACAGTGCCAATGGAGGACCGGAGTCAAAGGCAGCGATCAAAAAGGACGGGGCCGATGGCATCTGGAAAATGAGTGCGGCACAGTCGCCCTTTACCGTTGGAAAGGAAAGCGCTGAAATTGCATATAAGATTCTGGAAGGCGAGAACTATGAAAAGGAAACCCTGGTTCCCACATTTGCGATCGATGCGACTAATATTGATCAGTATGCTGGATCTGACTGGCAGTAAAATCCGCGGTTGATAAGACAGAGAGGAAGTAGTTATGGGCATTTTATTGGAAATGAAAAATATCAATAAAAGCTTTGGCAGCAATCTGGTGCTTCAGGATGTAAGTCTGGAACTCCACGAAGGTGAGGTGCTTGCATTATTAGGTGAAAATGGTGCCGGCAAATCTACTTTAATAAAAATATTAGGAGGCATTTACACCAAGGACTCCGGGGAAATATTCATTCAAGGTCAGGCGGCCGGTATAAATAGTGTGGATGAAGCTAGAAAATTCGGAATCAGTATCATTCATCAGGAACTGATGCTGGCCAAAGACCTGTCCATTGCAGAAAATATTTTTATGGGTAATGAACTGTGTGCAAAAGGAGGCTTTCTGTCCTTAAAGTCCCAGACCCAGGCTGCCCAGGAAAAACTGGGCCAGTATAATCTGGGGTTTGATGCGGGCGAGATACTTGGGCATTTGACAATTGCCCAGCAGCAGATGGTAGAGATTGTCAGGGCGGTTTCCTTTGGGGCCAGGATCATTGTCATGGACGAACCTACGTCTTCCCTGTCTTCCCACGAGGTGGAGATCCTGTTTGATATGATACGCAGATTGCGGTCGGAAGGGGTTGGAATCATATATATATCCCATCGGCTGGATGAGCTTTATGAGATAACGGATCAGGTGGCGGTACTGCGTGACGGTACGAATGTGGGCACTGTAGTTACAAAGGAAACGGAACGTTCCCAGCTGGTGGCTATGATGGTGGGCCGTGAACTTTCCAGTTATTACATAAAGAATAATAAGGCTTCCGATCAGGTGGTCTTTAAGGCTCTACACCTTTCCGATGGGAAGGTTGTAAAGGATGTAAGCTTTGACCTTTGCCAGGGGGAAATCCTGGGATTGGCCGGCCTTGTTGGTGCTGGCAGAAGTGAAACCATGGAATGTATTTTCGGCTTGAGGAAAAAAACAGGCGGAACCATCTGGATGGACGGGAAACAGGTGGATTTTAATACAGCCGGAAAGGCCATGGAGGCTGGGATCGGTTTTGTTCCTGAGGACAGGAAGGGGGCAGGCCTGTTCCTTAAACAGGATGTTCAGTTTAATACCACCATCACAATTTTGGACCAGCTTTTCCACCGGCTAAAATATAATGGAAAAAAGGAAATCGGAATTGTTGATGGGATGATCCGAGATATCCAGATAAAGGTCACAGGGCGTAATCAGGTTGTAGGTAATCTCAGCGGTGGCAACCAGCAGAAGGTTTTGATTGGAAAGTGGCTTCTTTCCGCAAAGCGGATCTTGATTCTGGATGAACCTACAAGAGGAGTCGATGTTAAGACAAAGGCGGAGATCTATTCGCTGATCAATGATCTGGCAAAAAACGGACTGTCGATCATTATGGTATCCTCTGAATTGCCGGAATTGATTAATATGAGTGATCGCATTGTTACATTGTGCAGAGGATACAGTACCGGTGTTATTTCCAGAGAAGAGTTCAGCCAGGAACGGATAATGATGCTGGCCACAACAGAAGTAGGAACAGTTTAGGAGGCAGTCATGAAAAGCGCAGAGGTAAAAAGTATAAGAAGAGATTCTTCCAATGAAATGATACAAATGGTAAAGGGGAATTTGGGTATATTAATTGGTTTTGCCATCATGTGTATTGCCCTGACTGTGATTACGGATTCTTTTGCCACAACCAGGAACATCTTTAATGTGATGAGGCAGATTTCAGTCAATGTATTTTTGGCATGCGGTATGACCATGGTAATTCTGATAGGGGGAATTGACCTTTCTGTGGGGTCGATCATAGCAATATCAGGCTGTCTGAGTGCCGGGTTTATAACAAATAACGGGATACCATCCGCAGCAGCCATTATTCTGGCTATTGCCATCGGCACGGCAGTGGGGGCTGTTAATGGAGTGATCATATCCAACACAAAGATTCCTCCGTTTATTGTGACCTTGGCAATGATGAACATAGGACGTGGATTTGCACGTATCTATACCAAGGCCACCACTATACTGGTGGATGATGATCTGTTTATCTGGATCGGCAGCGGAAAAATATTTGGCAGTATACCAATACAGATCGTATTTATGATCATAGTAGTGGTGATAACGGCAATCATTCTGAACCGGACTAAATTCGGAAGAAACATATATGCGGTAGGGGATAACCGGCAGGCGGCTGAATACAGCGGTATCAATGCCAAGAGAATTACCTTTTGGATATTTACCCTGTCAGGACTGTTCGCGTCATGCGCCGGGGTCTTGAGCGCGGCCAGGACCTTTTCAGGGCAGTTCAGCGTAGGTGACGGCGCTGAAATGGATGCTATCTCAGCTGTTGTACTGGGAGGAACCAGCATGACAGGAGGAGTTGGGCGGATCAGCGGTACTATCATCGGGTGTCTGGTCATAGGCGTGCTGAACAATGGCATGAACTTATTAGGCATTGATTCATCCTGGCAATATGTTGTAAAAGGCCTTGTGGTTCTCCTGGCAGTCTATATTGATTACATAAAGAAAGAAAAGAGCAAGGGCTGATGCGTTGCAGAAAGGAATCACATGCAGACATTATTAGGTATTGACCTGGGAACATCCAGTATTAAGGCCATGCTTTTGGATACGGAAAGGGGAGTAATAGGAATTGAATCCCAAAAATATGATGTGGAAATTCCTGCAGCCAATTGTGCAGAACAAAACCCTGACCATTGGTGGAATGCGACCATAGAACTGTGTAGCCGTCTGAAGAAAAAGTATCAGGAGGCGTTTGGCCAGATCAGGGGAATAGGATTGTCCGGTCAGATGCATGGACTTGTAACTGTTGACAAACAGGGAAATATCCTGCGCCCGGCAATCATCTGGCTGGATCAGCGCTCCTGTGAAGAGGTGGAAGAAATAAATCAGGGCATGACGGAGGATGAAAAAAAGCAGATACTTCATAACCGTATTTATCCTGGTTTTGCATTTCCTTCCCTTCTGTGGATAAAAAAGCATGAGCCTGATCTGTATGGTCAGATTTCTAAGATCATGCAGCCAAAGGATTATATCAGGTATAAGCTGACCGGTTATATTGGCACTGATGTGAGTGATGCGTCTGCTACGGCTATGTTTGACGTAGGGCAGAGGGAATGGGCCTGGGCGGTTATCAGACGGTTTGGAATTCCGGAACATATATTTGCAGACTGTCACGAATCAACGGAGATCGCAGGGATGGTGACTTCAGAAAGCGCCGTACTTTGTGGACTGCAGGAGGGGATTCCCGTTGTATTCGGCTGTGGGGATCAGATGGCCCAAAGCATTGGAAACGGAGTAATTGGTGAAGGCTGCATTGTTTCTAATATAGGGACCGGAGGACAGATTTCCACTTATGCAGATAAAGACATATATGATAGGCAGCTTCGGACTCACACGTTCTGTCATGCATTAAACCATGCATATACTGTGTTTGGCGCAACCCTTAGCTGCGGTTTATCATTAAAGTGGCTGACAAACCAGATATTGGAAATCGATGATTTTGAACAGTGTAATGAACTGGCATCCCAGATAGTTCCGGGAAGTGATGGAATCATATATCTTCCTTATCTGTCCGGAGAAAGGACTCCGATCATGAATGCCCATGCAAAAGGTGTCATATATGGATTTAAGCTGGAGCATGATAAGCGGCATATGATCAGGGCGGTAATGGAAGGAATTATATATAGCTTAAAGGATTCGCTTGATTTACTGGAAGACATGGGCATACGAAGCAATTTGGTAATAGCTTCGGGCGGAGGTTCTGTGAGCAATCTTCTGCTGCAAATGCAGGCTGATATCTTTGAAAAACAGATTAAGGTTTGTAACGTCAAGGAGCAGGCGTGTCTGGGAGCCTGTATGCTCGCGGGTATAGGTACAGGTGTGTTAAAGGATATAGAATCAGCCAGCAGGCGTTTTGTCACGTTCAGCAATACAATATATGAGCCTGATCCGGAAAACTGCCGGATATACAGGGAGAGTTTTAAACGTTATCATGAGTTATACAATAGCACAAAAATTATGATGTAGGATGAGGAGGAAATTATGAAGGTTTTCAGAAGATTGAGCAGCGGATTATCCTGTGGGGACTCTATTCCCTTTTATCATGATGGCACATACCACCTGTTCTTTTTATCCGTGCCTGCCAATACGGTGAGATATCCGGAACGTACCAGAAATACCTGGCAGCATGTGATTTCAAAGGATCTGGTGAATTGGGAAGAACTGCCCCCGGTTTTACTGCCGGGGGAGGAGCCGGCCATTGATGCGGACGGATGCTGGACCGGTTCTGTTCTATATGCGGATCATAAATATCATATTTTCTATACGGGTTATCATATCAACGCCCAGTTTCCGCAGACCATCTGCCATGCAACCAGTGATGATTCCATAACATGGGTCAAGGATGAGAAGAGTCCGTACATTGTGCCGGATACCCGATATTATGAAAGTATTGACTGGAGGGATCCGTATATTTTTTATAATGAAGATGACGGATGCTATTGGATGCTGATCGCGGCCAGAAAAAACAGCGGCCCGTCTAACAGGCGAGGGGTGGTTGTACTGTATACAACAAAAGATCTGGTACATTTTGAACACCTAGGACCTATATATGAGCCATATCACACCAACTGCCCGGAGTGTCCTGAGATGTACAAAATGGGTAATTACTGGTATCTGGTTTACTCCAGGTTTTCTGAAAGGGCTCAGACCCTGTACCGGGTTTCCAAATCCCCTTATGGGCCATGGAGAACGCCTAAATTTGACGGGATTGACGGACGCCGCTTTTATGCAGCCAAGTCTCTTGTGGATGACAATGGGAGACGGTTTTACTTTGCCTGGATCCATGAAAGAGAAAACGGAACAGACCAGGACCTGTGGCAGACCGGCGGAGACTTCGGTATTCCTCATGAAGTGATCCCCATGGAAGACGGAAACTTAAGGGTGGTTATGCCAAAGGAAGTGTGCAGGGCTTTTAAGGGCACTAAAATTCCTTATAAATTCATGCCAAAGCTTGGTAATATCAAGGAGTATGGTAATACGTCCCTGGAGGTAAATTCCGCAGGCACCTTATCCTATGGTTACTTTGATATTGATGAACCTGAATTTATGATGGAGTGCGTTATCAAGGCAACGGACCCGGCTGATTATTTTGGCCTGTCCATAAAGATGGATGAGGATCTGGACAATGGTTATCTGCTGGCATTTAATATTGCAAATCAGCAGGTATCCCTGAATAAACTGCCTGCACCTTTGGATCCCTTCTGGTCTACACTTTCCGGAAAGCCCATTATACCGCCGGAGGTGGATGGTCCCAGGGTTTGTGAAAAGCCGTTTCCATTTAAACCTGGAGATTATATTAATGTAAAAGTGGTTATGTGCAATGATCTGATCGAAATATTTGTGGGGGACACCATTGCATTCTCGTACAGGAGTTATACGGAAATGCCGTATAAGATTGGGGTTTTTGCACAGGACTGCAGCGTGGAATACCACAATCTGGCTTTTACAAAATAAATATTGATTTTATCACATTCTACTCCATCAAACACCCCTCAGAATTATGCATTTTCAGGTATTCCCTGAGGTACCGGGTAAAAAGCTCCGTATTGCCGGAGGATATGCGGGAGGGGGATTCATGGGTCAGCATATACAGGGTGCGTCCCGGCGGAGGGGGAGAAAGGGGCAGTATGGAGATGGGATACTGCTCCTTAAGGCCGTTGGCGGTGGTGGAGGGCATGATGGTCCAGTAATCCCCTGCTTCCAGAAATCCGGTGAGAATGGAAATGCTGGAGGCAGTTACAAGAGGGCGGGCCTGGGGATTGATGTAACGGTCATGCCACAGCCTGAATTCCGGTCCCCATCCCATATTGCTGTTGAACCGGGATCCTGTAAGCAGTTCCTTATCCGGCGCAAGGGAGGACGGGTGGACCGGGGCATGGTTTTCACTGCTTTCGCGAAATGCGGGCTGTCCTTTTGGCACGACCAGCACCATGTCATCTTCCATAATGGGAACCACGTCCACATGGGGACAGCTGGTATGGTAAAGGGCAAAGCCGATGTCAGCCTGTTTGCTGCTCACCAGGGAGTAGATCATGTCGGCGGGATAGCATTTGATGTCCAGGGAAAATCCGTGGGCTGATACCAGCTCCCTGTAAAGGGGGGTCAGATTGTGATCCAGAAAACTGTCCACGGTGGCAATGGTGAGGAAGGGTGATTCACAGTGGTGGCGGATCTGGTCCGCTTCGTTCCACAGGGCCAGCATCTGGGCTGAAAGCCTGGAGAATTCCTGGCCTTTAGGCGTTGGAAGCGCTGTCTTAACGCCCCGCCTGCGTTCAAAAAGCTCAAATCCCAGTTCTTCCTCCATGGCCCTCAGTCTTGACCCTGCCGTGGAAGGGGACATGTACAGGAGTTCGGCTGCCTTTATGAGATTATTTTCCTCCAGTATGGTCATGAATAGCTGCAAGTCTTCACGGTTCAAGATAAATTCCCCTTTCTGATCGCCGGCCGCAGTGCTTTTTGGCTGTTTGCCCGCAATGCTGCCGGCTTTTTACACCTTTACACTTATACATCCAGCATGGTGGTATACTGTGCGTGTTCCAGGATATAGTTTTTTCTGGGTTCCACATCATCACCCATAAGGATACTGAACATACGGCTGGTCTCGCTGGCAGGGTCCGATGCACCGGCGCCTTCCTCAGGGCTTACACGCAGCAGGGTGCGGTGCATGGGATCCATGGTGGTTTCCCATAGCTGCTTGGCGTCCATTTCCCCCAGTCCTTTATAGCGCTGGATCTTATTGGTGCCGTCCCTGCCTATGTCATCCAGTATCCGGGCAAGCTCGATGTCACTGTAAGCATACCAGAGTTTCTTTCCTTTTTCTACCCGGTACAGCGGGGGCTGGGCAAGATAGACGTGCCCGGCCTCGATCAGTTTTGGCATATAGCGGAACAGGAAGGTGAGCAGCAGGGTGGTGATGTGGGCTCCGTCCACATCCGCATCGGTCATCAGTATGATCTTGTGGTAACGCAGCCCTTCCAGGGAAAAGCTGTCCATGATCCCTGTCCCGAATGCGGATATCATGGCCTTGATTTCCGCATTGGCGCAGACCTTGTCCAGGGAAGTCTTTTCCACGTTCAGGATCTTGCCGCGAAGGGGGAGCACCGCCTGGTTCTCACGGCAGCGGGCCATTTTGGCGGAGCCGCCTGCGGAGTCCCCTTCCACAATAAAAAGTTCGCACTCCCTGGGATCACGGCCTGAGCAGTCGGCCAGCTTGCCGGGAAGGGCGAGACCGGCCAGGGCTGTTTTGCGGCGGGCCAGATCCCTGGCGCTTCTGGCAGCTGCCCTGGCTTTTTTTGCCAGGACTGCTTTGTTCAGGATGGCCTTGGCTGCCTGGGGGTTCTGTTCCAGGAACAGGGTGACCTTTTCGTATACCAGGCGGTCCACCACCGGCCTGGCGGAGCTGCTGCCCAGCTTTTGCTTAGTCTGTCCCTCAAACTGCGGATCCTTTAAACGGACGCTGACAATGGCCACCATGCCCTCAGACAGTTCATCCCTGGAGAGGGAGGAATCACATTCCTTTAACAATCCCTGTTTCCTGGCATATTCATTGACCGCACGGGTAAGGGCCTGTCTAAAACCGCTTACATGGGTGCCGCCTTCCGGCGTGGATATATTGTTGGCAAAGCTTAAGAGCTTTTCTTCATAGGATGTATTATAGATCAAGGCAAATTCAGCCTGTATGTCCTCTGTTCCCCACTGACCGTACAGAATATCGGAATACAGCGCGGGCTGGCCGTCATTCATAAAACTGATAAAGTCCCGAAGGCCGTTCTGATAGCGGAAACAACAGACATTGGAGCCGGCGTCATCGGCACAGGTCCTGTCATAGAGAATAATTTCAAGTCCGCTGGTAAGAAAGGCGGTTTCCTGCAGGTGGAGCATCAATGTCCGAAAGTCAAAGCTGCAGTCCGGAAATATTTCCCCGTCAGGCCAGAAGGTAACGGTGGTTCCGTGTTCTTGGCCGGCGCAGGGACACAGGATATGGACCTGGTCCAGGGGAACGCCACGGGCATAGCTTTGCACATAGGAATATCCGTCCTGGTCCACCTGCACTTCCAGACGGCGCTAGAGGGCATTGACAACAGAGGCCCCAACACCGTGGAGGCCTCCAGATACTTTATAGCTGCTGTTATCGAATTTGCCTCCTGCGTGGAGGACGGTGAACACCACCTGTATGGCTGAAAGGCCGGTCTTTTTCTGGACACCGGCGGGGATGCCCCGTCCGTTGTCCCGGACGGTTACGGAGCCGTCCTCATTCAGGGACACCTCGATCCTGGTGCAGTGCCCGGCAAGGGCTTCGTCCACTGCATTGTCCACGATCTCATATACCATGTGGTGAAGGCCCTGGGACGTGGTACTGCCGATGTACATGCTGGGACGCTTGCGCACTGCTTCCAGTCCTTCCAGGATTTGTATCTGGGCGGCCCCGTAATCTGTATTGTCTTCTGTTATATCCGGATTTAAGTTCATTTGGCAACACTCCTGAAACGTAGAATATTGCCATTATATCAAAATGCAGGCTCAAACATCCGCTGAATTCCCGCGATTAAATAGCAGGAATCATCACTTGTCTTTGGCTGCCTCCAGCCAATCCATGGCTGCCCGGTACTGTTCTTTTGAAAAGGTGAGTTTTCCTTTGCAGAGATCAAAGAACCCCTCCTCCTTTAACTGCCGGATGGTCCGGTTCAGGGTCTTTACATTGACGCCGATCTCCTCCTGGAGCATCTGGCGGGTGCGTCCCACGGTGATGGCCTTTGGGGGATGGACGCTGTCCATGCCGTTCTGCCTTCCATAGCGGACCATATAATCCAGGAGAAGGTAGGAGGGCGGATAAAAGAGTTTGGCCCCGTTATTATAGGAGGAGCGGTAGAGCTTAAATGCCGTGTGCCTGGCAGTGAGGCGCAGGATGTTCATGTCTTCTGCCAGCCAGCGCTCCGCATCCCTGCGGCTGATATAGGCGACCACATTGTCGGTTACCGCCTCGATTGTCACCGAGGTCCGTTCCATCCGGGCAAGTATGGTTACCTCGCCGATAAAGTCAATGGCCTTGTTGCCCTCTATCATGTATACATTTCCATTTTCAAATTCATTGATCACGCGGTTCTCGCCCAGGACGACAATTCCAAAATATCCCAATTCCATATCCTTTTGATGTATGATGGAACCTGCCGGATGGGTCCTCACCGTACACCGGTTTCGTATATCCTCAGGCATATTTTTCGTGTATTCCTTCAAGGCAGGAACCTGTTCCTCCAATTGGGTCAGTGTCATTGGTATTCCCTCAATTCCTTATTGTGTACTCCCGAGAGCACACTATTTAGTCACTCCGCTTCCATACAGCGCTCCCGGTCACAGCGGACAGGGACACCTATTAGTATAACATCAGGGAAATTTTAAAATCAATGCAAATTTTCGTTAAAAGTGCTCATTTGTCCTTTTTTTAGAAAGGCGTTTTGGCTAAAATACTCAATACAAGGTGATTGTAACAGCCGGCGGGGTGAAAAAAAGCCGGCTGGAAAGGAGGGGCTCTTATGAGCGGCAAGAAAAAAGAAACATATGTGTATGGTTCCCTGAAGGAACGGTTTGCAGTGGAATGGAAGATTTTCGCCCTGGCATTTGTATTTATCCTGATCGCGGATAATATTGGTCAGGTGAAGATCCCGGTGGGAAAAGGGATGTTTATCCTGTTTCCGATTTTTTATGCCATTATACTGGGGGTGTTAAGCGGTCCTCAGGTGCTTAAGATCGTAAACAGCAAGCAGGTGAAGGCAGCCTCCAAACTGGTGGTTGTGGGCATCTGCCCCTTTATCGCAAAGCTGGGGATCACGGCAGGGGCAAATATCGATACCATCCTTCAGTCAGGCCCGGTGCTTTTGCTCCACGGGTTCGGCAACCTGTTAGGCCCGCTGCTGGCACTGCCCATTGCCATTCTCCTGGGAATGAAGCGGGAGGCCATCGGAGCATGTCATTCCATTAACAGGGAGTATCACATGGCGCTGGTCAACAATATTTATGGTCCTGATTCGGCCGAGGCCAGAGGCAGCCTGTCTATCTACATTGTTGGCGGAATGGTGGGAACCATTTACTTTGGACTTATGGCTTCCGTAATCGGCATGACAGGTTGGTTCCATCCCCAGGCTCTGGGGCTGGCATCCGGTGTGGGGGCCGGCATTATGATGGCAAGCTCCAGTGCAAGCCTGTGCGCCATCTATCCTTCCTGGGCCGAGACTATCTCAGCCATGGCCAGTGTGGGGGAGACCATTGCGGGAATTACGGGTATGTATATCACAATGCTGATTGCCATCCCCATGACGGATAAGCTTTACCGGATACTGGAGCCAAAACTGGGGCGGTTTGCACTTAAGAGCAAGGAAATAAAGGAGGAGACGGTATGAGATACATAGAATGGCTTGTATTGTTTGTCATAGCAGCGTGCGGAACAGGTCTTGCCAATTTGATCGGTTACGGTGTGGGATTTGGTGATTCCATCCCGGGTCTGGTGGTGCTTATTGTGATTTCCATGGTGGCGGTGGTCCTTACCAAGGTCCTTCCCCTGAAGCTTCCCATTGTGGCCTACTGCTCCATCATCGGACTTTTAAGCGCTTCGCCTATTTCACCGGTGAGGGAATTTGTGATCCAGGCAGCGGCCAACATTAATTTTACAGCTCCCTTTACCATGGTGGGCGCCTTTGCCGGTCTGGCCATCAGCGACCAGTTAAAGACATTTATCAGCCAGGGCTGGAAGATCCTGATCGTGGGAATCTTTGTTATGACGGGAACATTTCTGGGATCCTGTCTCTGGGACCAGATGCTGCTGACCCTGGCAGGCGTGATCTGATGTTGTACGAACATCATGTCACCGGAAAATGTAATAGGATGCCATAGAAATGATATGAGGAGAGAATAGAATGCAGACATGTGATTTGTTGATAAAAGACAGCACTGTGTTGATAAAATCTGATGTTATAAGCAGACATGCGGATATTGCTGTTTCAGATGGCAGGATTCTGGAAGTGGGGCCGGATCTGGGGAAAATGTACCAGGCGGCCGAGACTTTGTGCGGAAAGGGAAAACTGTTTATGCCCGGGCTTATTGACAGCCATATGCACACCGGGCAGCAGCTGTTAAAGGGACAGGTGCTGGATGCAAAGCCCATTATCTGGACCAGGATCATGCTTCCCTTTGAGAGCACTCTGACGCCCGGGAAAATGCGTCTTAGCGCCCAGGCGGCAGCCCTTGAGATGATCAAATGCGGAACGGCCGGATTCATCGATGCAGGCAGCTACTATATGGAGGACGCAGCAGATGTCTACGGCCGGAGCGGGCTGAGAGGGGCGCTGTCCTACTCCACCATGGATGAGGAAGGGCTGCCGGATTCCATTGCCATGGACGAGGACGAGGCGGTGCGCCGCACCGATTCCCTGTACGACAGGTTCCACGGCAGGGATAACCTGAAGGTATACTATTCCCTCAGGGCCTTGAATTCCTGTTCCAACCGTCTGGTGGAACTGGAGGCAGCCCATGCAAGGGAGCGGGGGACCATGCTTCAGGCTCATATGAATGAGTATATGGGGGAAATAAACGGCATTATGAACCGGGAGGGTATGCGCCCTTATGAATACCTGGAAAAAATGCAGGTGCTGGGGCCTAATTTCCTGGGCGCCCACAGCCTGATCCTTTCCGAGCAGGAAAAGACCCTGGTGATGGAGCGGGGGGTAAAGACATGCCACTGCCCCTTCAGCAACTGCGGCAAGGCGGTGCCGGATACACCCCAGCTGTTGGAAATGGGCATCCCGGTGGGGCTGGGTACGGACGGCGCGGCCCACGGAGGGCTGAGCCTGTGGAATGAAATGAAGATATTCCGCTCTGTCATGAACATTTATCACGGAGTGCCAAACGGAAATCCAAAAGTGATGCCGGCTGAAACCATACTCAGGATCGTGCTGGAGGGCGGCGCGGCGGCGCTGGATGAGGAGGGCAGTCTTGGACGGCTGGAACCGGGTTATAAAGCAGATATCATAGGCATTAATTTGGATCAGCCCCATCTCATCCCCACCGGCAATGTGATCCATACCCTGCTGGAATGTGTCAACGCAGGGGATGTGTGGGATATGATCGTAAACGGAAGGATCCTCATGAAGGACAGGGAGGTCTTATCCCTGGATGAAGAGCGGATCCTGTACGAATCAAGAAAATATATGGAGTCTTTGGACGTATAAATCATTATGGAAATAACAGCCGGTGACCTTTGGCGCCGGCAGAGGAGAGAGCAAGGAGGTTAACTGGGTCATGGGATTTTGGCTGATTGTTGTGGCAGCGAACCTGGTGGTAGGCGCATTTGTAGGATTGACGGGAGTGGCGGGTTTTTTACTGCCCATTGTGTACACAGGGCCGCTGGCCATGGGAGTGACAGAGGGGCTGGCATTAAGCTTTGCGGCCTTTATTGTGTCGGGAGCCCTGGGCTCGGTAAACTATAACAGGGCAGGAAACCTGGATATCCCCTTTGGGATCCGCCTGAGTCTGGGAAGCCTTGTGGGAGCCATCCTGGGAGTGAAGCTGAATCTGGTCATTCCGGAATCCGTGGTGAAGATCCTTCTGTATATGGTGGTGCTCTTATCCGGCATCTCCATTCTCCTGAGAAAGGATAAAAAGGCAAAAGACGGGAAAACGGGCTATGTGATCTCAGAACACCTGGCAGCCACATTGGTATTAGGCTTTGTTACAGGCGCCATCTGCGCCCTGTCCGGGGCCGGCGGTCCGGTTTTGGTCATGCCCCTTCTGGTGGTCCTGGGAATCGGCATAAGGACGGCTGTGGGCGTGTCCCTGTTTAATTCCGTGTTTATCGGTATACCTGCCTGTATCGGTTATATGATGCAGTGCAATATAAAATCCCTTTTGCCTGTGATGGCGGCAGCCCTGGTGTTCCACGCAGTGGGGGTGGTCTACGGCAGCAGGAATGCGGTCAGGATCAATCAGGTTGTTTTAAAAAAAGGAATCGCAGTATTTTCCATATTGATTGCCATATGGAAACTATCTTCCCAGTTATTGTGAATTTCATCACGGATATGGCCATATCCCAGATAAGAATTTGCCTACAACCAGACAGGAGCAGATCGCTCCTGTTTTTTGTGTTTGCGCCGTCCCCGGCAGGGCAGCCTCCGCAGGTGCGCTGTGACGCGCCTGGTATTTATAGGATTTTTATATGAAACGGAAAATGACTTATGGCTTTTTAATATGTATGTCTGATATTTTATAGAAACAGAACAAAAAACTTAGTAAGAGTGTCGGGGATGCGGCACCGGGATACCATGGCCCTAAAGATACCTTTACCAGGTCAAAAAGATAAAATGATCCAGGTTAAATCCACAGAACTGAAAAAAGGTGATATTGTATATGTAAAGGACTTAGAATGGCCTGGATGCGGACCGGATGCCCGCCGGGAGGCAGATCGATGTAAGGAGGGACCCAAATGGAAAAGGAATGGGACGGCAGGCCTGACCCGGAGCTTCTGCTCAGGCAGAATTTCCCGGACAGCAATAACAAAGGCAGGGGAAAACTGAAGATATTTTTCGGGTATGCGGCCGGCGTGGGGAAAACATTTGCCATGCTGGAAGCTGCGCGCCAGGAAAAGGCAGGAGGAAGGGATGTGGTGGTGGGCTACATTGAACCACATGACAGGCCGGATACCCTGGCCCTTTTGGATGGGCTGGAGCTGCTGACTCCAAAATATGTGGAATATAAAGGCATAACCCTGCGGGAATTCGACCTGGACGGGGTTTTGATCCGGCATCCTGACCTGGTGCTGGTGGATGAGCTGGCCCATACCAACGCCCAGGGATGCCGGCATAAAAAGCGGTATCAGGACGTGACGGAACTTCTGGACGCGGGGATCAATGTGTATACCACGGTCAATGTCCAGCATCTGGAGAGCCTGCACGATATTGTGGCCTCCATTACCCATGTCCGGGTCAATGAGCGCATACCGGACCGGGTCTTTGACAATGCGGCCCAGGTGGAGCTTGTGGATATTGGACCCGAGGAACTGCGCCAGCGCCTGGAGGAGGGAAAGATATACCACAGGGAGCAGGCTGACCGGGCAAGCATCAGTTTCTTTACAGCACAAAACCTGTCCGCCCTTCGTGAGATTGCCTTAAGGCGCACGGCGGACCGGGTAAACCGGGAGGTGATCAGGGAGCGGGACGCGGCCGGAAAGGATTATTTTACAGGGGAGCACGTGCTGGTCTGCCTGTCGCCCTCGCCCACCAATGCAAAGGTGATCAGGACAGCTGCCCGGATGGCCAGTGCCTTTCATGCAGACTTTACCGCGGTCCTGGTGGAGACAGAACACCTAAAAAAGGAACATGTCAGGATAAGCCGGAGCATGGAGGCCAATATAAACCTGGCAAAGCAGTTCAGGGCCAATGTGATCACGCTGTACGGGGATGATATTGTGGAACAGGTGGCCTCCTATGCCAGGCAGAACGGCATTTCCAAGATCGTCATAGGGAGGACTGTGAGGACGCGCCACAGTATATTTGCAAAGCCCACGCTGATCGACCGTCTGATCAAGGCGGTCCCCAACATGGATATTTATGTGATTCCTGATGCCTCGGCAAGGGAACGCAAACGAAATGGGGGAACAGAGCAAAAACGCAGAGTAGGGTCAGATCTTTTAAAAACCGCATTGGTCATGGCGTTTTGTACCGCCATGTCCCTTATTTTGGATCATTACCAGCTGGGAATCATCAATGCGGCCATGATCTATATGATGGGCACCATGCTGTCCGCTTACCTTACCAGGGCGGGGTGGTGCGGTCTTCTGGCATCGGTGGCATCGGTGCTGCTGTTTAATTTCTTTTTTACCGAGCCACGTTACACCCTACAGGCGGATGCGTCCATCTATCCATTTACCTTTGCGGCCATGCTGGTCTGTGCCCTGGTGACCAGTTCCATGGCGTCCAGGCTGAAGCGGGAAGCTGCAAAGGGGGAGGCGGAGTCCAGGTATATGCAGATTCTCTTTGATATTAACCGTAACCTCCGTAAAGGCTCCACCGGGGAGGAAATATTGGATATATGCGGAACCTTGGTGCGTAATCTGTTAAAGCGCAACATAGTGATCTATGATACCAGGGAGGGCAGGACGGACAGGATGAAGATATATCCTGCTTCGGAGAATGAGGATTCGGCAAGGCTCACATCCCTGTTTAAACAGCAGAGTGAGGCAGCGGTTGCCTTCTGGGTCTATAAGAACCGGCATAAGGCGGGAGCAACAACGGATACCCTTCCCGGAGCCCAGGCCCGCTATACGCCTGTGTACAAGGACGATAGGGTGTATGCGGTGATTGGAGTGGAAATGAAGGGAGGGGATACCATTCAGCCCAATGACAAAAATGTGCTTAATATCATTGCCGAGGAGACATCCTACAGGCTGGGAGATATGAAGGAAGGATGCCCTCGGTAGACAAAGGGTGCGCGCCCCTGTCGGCCGGGAATCGTATTTGCACTTAATTTATGTGATGTTCCAAGTGATGCATGGAATCTTTACGGCCATATGCAGTATCCTTAAGTTAGAACAAGGAGGAATCTGAAATGGCTGCTAAACTGCTCTTAAAACTCAAGGGTCCTTTGGAACATAAAATAGATTGTTTCTGTCAGCGTTTTCCGCTGTTTTCCAGTGTGTGCCTTCAGCTGGCTGCGGCAATATCCATGATCTGCGTGGTGGGATCCATCGCCATGGCGGGAGGTTCAGTCATCTGGCTGTTTTATAAACTGTTTGGGGTCATGTGATGGCAGGAACTGAAACGGGAACGAAATGGAGACTGGAACGGGGACTGAAAAAGAACTGGGATAATTATATTTGACAGGACAAGGATTTACAGATATATTGTATGTATGGAACAGGGGTATAAAGATATCTTTATAGAATCTTTATATCCTGTTTGTACATTCTCCCTAGTTTCTTTATATGGTTTTCTTTTACAATAAAAGTGGGAACCTATCATAGAAAGGGGGAAATATTATGTTATTCCATCAATCAAAGGGCGTTATTATAGTAGGCTGCAGCCCCTTTGGCGCGGCCCTGGCCAATACCTTATATCATAGAGGTCACAAGGTGGTGGTGCTTGACAAGGACAGGGAGAGCTTTCGGTATCTGCCTGAGGAGTTTGGCGGGTCCGAGCTGGAGGGGGATCCCACCGATCCAAGGGTGTTAAAAGAGGCGGGGATCGAGCGGGCCGGGATGATCATAGCGGCAACCCAGGATGATAATTCCAATCTCCTCATTTCTCAGATAGCCAGCAGCATTTTCCAGGTGGGGCGTGTGTATGCGAGGCTGGATGATACCAGCAGATGCCGTCTGATCACTGACATGCCCATTCAGCCCATCAGCCTTTATAACCTGTCGGCAGATGACTACAAGGATCTGGCTGACTCTGTGAGCCGGGAGGTGGCTGTATGAGGATTGCAGTGACCGGAGGAAATGAATATACGGAGTTTTTTCTGGGGATCCTGGCAGCTGGCAAGAACCGGGTGACGGTGATTGACCGGGATAAGGAATTCTGCGAGCGGGTATGCGGCGCCTATGATGTAGATGCCATATTGGGCGATCCCTGTCAGGAATGTGTGCTGGAGGAAGCCGGAATAAGAAATTTTGACGTGATCGTGGCTTTGGGACCGGAAGATACGGATAATTTTGAGATATGCCAGATGGGCAAGAAGATATTCGGCATCCGTAAGACCCTATGCCTTGTGAAAAACCCAAGAAACGTGGAACTATTTGAAAAATTGGGAGTTGATCAGGCAGTGAACATACCCGTGATCATAGCCGGAATGCTGTAGGGCGTATTTGGCCGCTGACGGCAGCATAAAGACAGAAAAGGATAGGACTATGTTTGACCACTGGGAAAAAATACTTGATTTTGTAAAGGCGTGTGTGAAGATTACCCTTATCTGGGTATTTTCAACCATATTGACGATCGTGCTGGACAGCTGCGGGATCAGGGCGGAGAACCTTTTGCTGATCTACCTGGTAGGGGTGCTGATCAGCATTTTGGCAACAGGAAGCCTGGCATGGTCCCTGTGCGCGGCTGTGGTTTTTACCTTTACCTTTAACTATCTGTTTACGGAACCAAAGCTGACTTTCCATATGGATGACCTGAACTATGTGATATCATCCGTCATATTTGTGGCAGTGGCCGCAATCGTGGCCACCCTGGTGGTAAAGCTTCAAAAGCAGATGCAGATCGCCAACAAGAAGACAGAGATAACAGCCAAGTTAAATGAGATCGGAAGCGGTTTTTTAAACCTGTCCGGATATCAGCAGATCAAGGACTACAGCGAGGCCAGTCTTGCCAACCTGATCGGCAAACGCGTGACGGTCCTTCTCAAGGAGGATGAAAGCAAGGAATTTTCCAATTCCATGGCGGAGTGGTGCTACAGGCAGTCCATCCCCTGCGGCCACGGGGAGTGCCAGTTCCCGGATGACAACGGACTTTATATACCCATCAGAAACCGGGAAAAGACATACGGGGTTATCATTTTCGACTGCGCGGGCTGGACCTTAAATGAAGAAGAAAAAATATACGTGGACACGGTGATTTCCCAGATCACCCTTGTGATAGAGAGGGAGCTTTTAAGCAGGGAAAAGGAGGAGTCCAGGATACAGATGGAGCGGGAGCGGCTTAAGAGTACCCTGCTCAGAAGCGTTTCCCATGATCTGAGGACGCCGTTGACCGGGATCAGCGGAAGCTCCGGGTTCCTGTATGAGAATCTGGAGATCATGGACACGTCCACCATCAGGAGTATGTTAAAGGATATCTGCACGGATTCGGAGTGGCTCAGTTCCATGGTGGAGAACCTGCTTAACATGACAAGGATCCAGGAGGGACGTCTGGATATCAATAAGAAAAAAGAGGTGGTGGATGATATTGTGTCATCCGCAGTCCGTTTGGTCTCAAAGCGGATCGGAAACCATACCTTAAGGACCAGGACACCGGACGATATCCTGCTTTTTTCCGTGGATGGCAGGCTGTTTATACAGGTCCTGGTGAACTTGCTGGACAATGCCTTCCGCCATTCAGGGGACGGCACGGTTGTCACACTCAGCGTGGGCGTGGAGGACGGAAACCTGAAGTTTGTGGTGGCGGATGACGGCAAGGGACTGCCCCAGGACAAGATAAACCAGATATTTGATAATTTTTTTACCACCGCCTATGAAAAGGGCGACCGCCAGAGAGGGGTGGGACTGGGACTTACCATCTGCAAGGCCATTGTGGAAGCCCAGGGAGGCACCATCCAGGCGTATAACAGCAGCCAGGGCGGCGCGGTTTTTGAAATCAGAATGCCATTGGAGGATAAGAAGGATGAATGATACCACGATACTGGTTATTGAGGATGACAAGACCATCCAGAATTTTATGAAGATATCCCTGAGGACCAGAGGATACTCCTATATTCTGGCAGATAACGGCCTGTCCGGTATTTCTCTTTTTTATGCCAACCATCCGGACCTTATCCTGCTGGACCTGGGACTGCCGGACATCGATGGCATGGAGGTGTTAAAACAGATCAGGCAGCAATCCAACACACCGATCATTGTTGTGTCCGCCAGGGGACAGGAGCGGGAAAAAATCAGCGCCCTGGACCAGGGGGCTGATGATTATGTGACAAAGCCCTTCAGCGCAGAGGAGCTGCTGGCCAGGATAAGGGTGGGGCTGAGGCATAAGAATTCCTTTGTAAGCAGACAGGACCAGGAGTTTGTGCTGGACTATTTCAGGATGGATCTTGAGAAGAGGAAGGTGTATGTCCATGACCAGGAGGTCCACCTTACCCCCCTGGAGTACAAAATGATGGTGCTTTTGGTGAACAACAGCGGCAAGGTGCTGACCCACCACTATATCCAGCAGGAGGTGTGGGGCTATGACACAACGGACGATTACCAGTCCCTGCGTGTATTCATGGCCAATATCAGGCGGAAAATTGAGGACAATACGGCCAATCCCCGCTTTATCCTCACCGAGGTGGGCGTGGGCTACCGGTTTGTGGATGAATAAAACCCCAAGGGCATTGGGCTTTACATGCATACGGACCTGCTGACATAAGTAAATAGTTTCTATTGGGACGTTCTCAGTGAACGTCCTTTTTCATGGAATAAGTAAAGCAGTTCCCTGCCTTTCCGTTCATACGGGGGCAGGACATTCCGCGGATTCTTGAAAAACTGGCCGTATTCACATATAATATAAATTGTAGATAAAAGAACGGCTGCGGAACATACCACGTCCGAAAGGGGAAGATAAAACCATGGCAAGAGCAAAGAAAGACAATACAAACAAGCCCTATTTCTCCCCACGTCTGTCCGCACTGCTTGACGGGATGCTGACGGCGAAAACAACCATAATAAGCGCCCCGGCAGGCTATGGCAAGACAACGGCGGCGCGCGGTTTTTTCAATCAGCATTTGCCGTGGGGAGCGGCGATCTATCATATGGATTGTGTGGAGGAACCGGCGGGCGCAGCGTGGAATCGGTTTGGACGCGCTATCCAAAAAATCGATACAGGGATTGGGAGCGCGTTGCTGGACATAGGACTGCCCGATGAAGACACCAAGGGCGATGTCTCCTATCTGCTCACGGAGCTTGTGTGCGCGGAGGAAACCTGGCTGGTCATTGATGATTTCCAGCTTTTCCAGACCGCCGTGCCGGAGATGGTCTGGAATGCATTAATAGAGTACGGAGCCGAGAATCTGCACACGGTCATCCTGACACAGACGCCGGTAAAAATGCGTATGACTCTAAAGCCCGGTGTGCTGTACCTGGGGCGGGAGGAAATGCGTTTGACCGAACGTGAAATAGGGGAATATTTTTCATGGTGCGGCGTCTTCCCTGCGCCGGAGCAGATCCGCAGGGTGAGCGGCTACACAGAGGGCTGGATCGCTGCGCTGCGGCTGCAGCTGAAATGTTACCTGGATACCGGCTCTTTTCTGGATACCCGGGACATCCACCGGCTGATTGGGGAGGTTGTGTGGGATAAGCTCACACAGGAGGAGCAAGATTTCCTGCTCCTCCTGTCCCCGTTTGACAGTTACACATTTCAGCAGGCCGCCCACATGATGAACCTGCCGGAAGTGCCGGAGTATGTGAGGACCCTAAGCCGAAGGAATAATTTTATCTTTAAAGATGCCCACGGTCATCTGTTCCGTCCCCACAGCACCCTACTGGAGTTTTTGCGCGGTGAGTTTACCGCGCTTTCGGAAGAAACACGGCGATACATTCTTACATGCGCGGGTGACTGGTGCGGATCAAACGGACAGAGCGAACAGGCCATGTACTTTTTCCACCGTGTAGGAGATTATGAAAAAATCTTGTCGCTGGAACTAAGGGGCATAGAGTTTGAGCGGACGGCGGAAACCCGGGCGGCCGATCTGCTGCTGGATATTTTGGAACATACAGATGATGAAATGAAGCTGCGGTATCCGGTGAGTGTCGTCAAGATCATCTTCATACTGTTCGGCGCGGGGCGTTATGAGGAATTTGGACGGTGGTGCGGAGAGATGTCCGCATTGTGCGCCGGGAGCAGCCTTCCGGAACCGGAGAAGAACCGATTGTCCGGCGAGCTTTCCCTGCTGACCTCCTTCACCAAATTCAATGACATCTCCGAAATGGGAGCCCTTATGCGCCGCGCCCATGAACTGTTAGGCGGCAGGCCATCGCTTATACAAATGAACGATGCCTGGACGTTTGGCTGCCCCTCGGCGCTGTTTCTCTACCATTCAAAACCGGGCCGCCTGGATGAAGAGCTTGCCGATATGTCTGAAAACTGCGGACATTACTTTGCGCTGACCCAGGGCCACGGCAGCGGCGGGGATGTGCTGATGGAGGCGGAGGCGTATTATCATCGGGGTGAGATGGAGAATGCGGCGATTTTGGGATATAAAGCGCTCCATCAAGCGGAAAATAAGCGGCAGGAGTGCGTCTGCATCGGGGCGGCGCTGCTTCTGGGAAAACTGGCGGTTGTTCGGGGTAACGGCGGTGAATTTTCGTCCGTTCTGGAACGTATCGCGGGGTATGCGGCGCAAAACCCGCTGAAGTCCAACCGCATGGAGGCGGATATGGCGACAGCCTTGTTGATGGGGCTGCTGGGACGGAATCAGGACATTCCCCCATGGCTGCGGGAGGGCGACATCAGCGAAAAGCGGCTGTTTGCCATGTCCATTCCCTACGCGCAGATATTGTTTGGCAAGTATATGGTCCAGTCCGGCAAGCCGGAGATCTGGCTGGGCATGGAGGGGGACGCATTGGCGCTGGCGGGAACGCTGCGCTGCCGGATGGCCATGCTCTACGGCAAGATCCTCACCGCTGCCGCATGGAGGGCGCGGGGAAAAATGCCGGAGGCCATATCCGCGCTGAAAGAGGCCCTTGCCCTGGCGCTCCCTGACGCCCTGTATATGCCGTTTGCGGAAAACCGTGCCTTGCTTGAACCACTGCTTGCGGAGCACTGCCCCAGAACGGAACGGGAAAAGATTTTTGCCCTTGCGCAGAAGCTGGAAGCAGGCGCGGAGGCGGTGCAGCGGCGGTGCTATCTGAGCAGTCTCCCCTTTGGGCTGACGGAGAGGGAATATGAGGTGGCGGAACTGGCTGCACGCGGGCTTCGCAATCAGGCAATTGCGCAAACGCTGTTCGTCACGGATAATACCGTGAAGAAGCACCTCAAAGCAATTTTTCAGAAAATGGATGTGCGCAGCAGGGACGCCCTCCAGGAAAAGTGGAAAAAATAAAACGTAAAAAACGTAAAAGTACCCGTTTCGGGTGACGCGCAAAAAAATAAACCGTGTTATGCTTCAGGTAAAGCATGACGCGGTTTTTTATTTGTACGCCAATACGGTGAGGAGGTGATAGGATTGAATGTTGGCGGTTTGACGGGAGGGATTCTCTTTCACAGCGTGGTTATCAAATGGTATAAGTACGATGAAATTGACACAACGCTCAATTTGCTGGTCTGCTACCCAAACGGAGAATTACGCGAAGTATTCTATGAAAATGTATTTTACACTCAGCTCGATGAAAACGTCAGGGGCATGACCATCTTAAACGCCGAAAGGATTACCCTTGACGAGTTTTTATCGGGGAAGCATCTAAAGTCGGCGGCACGGTTTGCCGCTGAGTACCACGATCCGGATTTTGCAAAGCTGAAGGAGATGATGGGGCGCGGCTTTAAGCTTTTCATGCATTACATGGAATACAATGCGGAGTATATGGTTCTGGCGGACCGCATGGCGGTAAGCGATTAAACGGTAACTGCACAATCCAACAGGCCGGACGCGTGGCAATCACTGTTTTTTAACAAGCCGGCCGCGAGGGTACTGGTGTGTTGACGCTGGTGGAGGCGCTTCTGTAATGTACAGATAAGTAGATGGAAAATAAAAAAGAAAGGTGGAAAATTGATGAGAAGAAACAAACTTTATCTGGTTCGTTTCCCCGCTATGGTCCGGCGGACGGGAATGAACGTAAGCAATTACAAAACAAATATTTTACTGCTGAACAGTTATGTGACGGGCATCGTGACCACATCGCTCCCCACGTTCAACATTCTGCCGGAAAACTATGCTGAATATCTGAAGTTTTACGGGGCCGCGCAGTTGGAGGCCAAGAAATGGGTCAAGACCATTTATACCAACCTGATTATGGTTCCGGGCGTTATCGCCGACCGCACCGGGATTACCCAGAAAACATTAAACGATGCGCAGACCTATCTGGAACGGATTATTTTAAAGCCGGACGATGGGTTTGCAGTCATGATGTTCCAGCAGGATTTGAAAGACGCACAGGCTGTGATTGATAATATGATCAGCACGAACCAATTGCTTTTGGACCAGCTGAATGACTACCAGAGCACGAGTCTTGATATTATTCAGGATAACTTAAAGTGTCTGACGGAAACAATGATGGCGGGAGCGGACGTGGATGAGAGAAAGATAGCGGAACTTATCAGCCGGATCAATGCGCTTGAGCGGGATATTAAATCGCAGACAGCAAGCGTTGTGGGCGGCAGCCTGCTTGTAGTCACAGGAATTGTGATGTGCAGCCTTGCCCTGTTTACCGGTTGGGGTACGGTGGCGGGAATCGCGGGAGCCGTTGCCTGCGGAGGCATTGCCATTGCAGGTGGTTCCATTGTCGGCACATCCTCCCGGAAGATTATGGATGACAAAGAGGAAATAAAAAATGCACAGGCAAAATGCAGTCTGTATGAGCAGGATATAGCCGCCCTCAAGACAGCGGCTGACACATTTGATAAGTTCTGCCTCCAGATGGATGAGATGAAGGGGTACCTTGCAGATATCATCGAAGTCTGGCAGACCATCCACGATGAATTAGGCGAATTGCACAATGATGTGGAGGAGGCTTCGCAGGAATTCAGCCGGCAGGATTGGGAGCAGGTACGGTTGTCTCTCCAAAGCGCTGCCGAGGTTTGCGGGAGGATTACCGTGTGGATGGGGGATTTAGACATCAGCGATATTCAGGCCACTGATGCTGTCATAGCGCCGGGTATGACAGAGGAAGAAATAAGAACCGCGCTTAAAGCGGGAAATACCATAAGCTTTGAAGAATACATTCTGGCAGTTTAAGAAGAAAAGAAGGAGGAAGTAAGATGAAACGACATTGGAAACGAGCTCTATCCGTGTTTCTCTCTGCTGCCATGCTGTTCAGCATGACGGGGACGAATACGGTATTAGCGGTTGAGAGAGGTACGCCACCCGGCGCGGCCGGGCTGTGTGAACACCACCCGTCCCATACCGAAGAGTGCGGATATGCCGGGGGGAACACGGGTACGCCCTGCGGACATGAACACTCGGACGAGTGCTACAAAGAAGTTACGAAATGCGTTCATAAGCATACGGAGGACTGTTATGATGATGAGGCGGACATTGCCAGCGGCAGCAACGCAAAAGAGCCGGTGAACTGTCCCCATATGTGCGATGAGGAAAGCGGCTGCATGACACAGGCGCTGGACTGCTTCCATGAGCACAACGAGGACTGCGGCTACATTGCCGGCGTACCCGGCACACCCTGCGCTTTTGTGTGTGAAGAATGTGCCGAAAAGGATCAGGTGAATGGCGGCGAGGGCGGCGGTCTGTCCCGTGGCGATTCGGTCATCCTGGACATCACAGGCACGGTCGTGATTGCGGCGTTTGACAAATTATCGGACGATGTGCTCTATCAGAGCTACAAATCTGGGGATATCGAATCACAAGACGCTCTCACCCTGCCGGGCGTCCTGACCGGCGCCGATGAAGACGAAGGCAAGATCACCATCGAGGACGTGACCTGGGAGAGCGACCCGGCCTTTGACCCGGAAGCCCCGGGGGAATATACCTTCTCACCCGTGCTGCCGGAGGGCTACACGGTGGCTAACAGCGTGGATATGCCGGAAATCCTGGTGACGATCCAGTGGAAGAATGTCAGCAATGATGCGCGTATCATTGCCGCAATCGGAGCCTACAATCAATATCACGCAGAAAACGGCGGCACGGGCGAGTTCAGCGCATCCAGCGCCATCGAAGGCACTGTCACCGGCGCGGCCAAGACCCTTGAACTGGAAATCCCCGCCGGCGGCAAGGTGGTATGGAGTGCAAACTTTTCCGGCAATCTCTCCGATGTTCCGATGGTGCGCCTCACAGGCGGTGGCGCGTTTGAAGTGTACGACTACTGTATATTCGGCCGCGGCAGCGCGTTTGAAGATGTGATCGAGGTGGGCGGCAGCGTCACGTTCACCGGAATAACAGGCGAAGGCGTTGTGGCCGCGTGGGATGAAGCCGGTTCCGGTCCCTATACGGAAGGCAGCACCACAGACTTGACGGCCTGGTCGAAAGACAATGCCGTCACCGTTCAATGGGCCTTGGACGGCGGAGAAAGCGGCATCCGTTATACCTATGAAAATGGCACCCTTTACGACTTTTTAGCGGTTGATGGCGTAACGGTGACCGCCGATTCAGCGGACGGCGATATCCGGATCAACGCCGCCAATTTCCCGGACGCCAACTTCCGTGGGTGGCTGTGTACCCAATACAACAAGACGGAGGGCGATACCTTCACAGCCGCCGAGCTGGCGGAGATCACCGACATTAATGTGAGCCGTAAAGACATCGCCGACCTGACGGGCATCGGGTATTTTACCAGTTTGCGGGAGCTGAATTGCAGCAGCAACCAACTGACAGAGCTGCCCGACCTGCCGATGGGCCTGATTAATCTAAATTGCTTCAGCAACCAGCTGAAAGAGCTGCCCGACCTGCCGGTGAGCCTGATTACTATGACTTGCGATAACAACCAGCTGACGGCGCTGCCCGACCTGCCGGTGGGCCTGACTAATCTGGGTTGCTTCAGCAACCAACTGACGAAACTGCCCGACCTGCCGGCCGCCCTGACTTATCTGGAGTGCGGAGAGAACCAACTGACAGAGCTGCCCAATCTGCCGGACAGCCTGACGCTTCTGGGCTGCAATTATAACCAACTGACGGAACTGCCTGACTCCTTGCCTGCCGAACTGAAAACCCTGGGTTGTTCCAACAACCAGCTGGATAGCTTGCCCGACTCCTTGCCTATCGGCCTCACTTCCCTGGCGTGCAGCAGCAACCAACTGACGGAGCTGCCCGACCTGCCGGTGGGCCTGATTATTCTAAATTGCAGCAGCAACCAGCTGAAGGAGCTGCCCGGTCTGCCGGACAGCCTGACGAGCCTGCAGTGCCAGCAGAATCAGCTGACGGGGCTTGCACTGAACAGCACCACGGCCTACACCCGCATCAATGTCCAATACAACTATATGACCGGCACAGCGGACATCACCGGTGCGGACAGCATCCAATGGGATGAGGACGACAGGTTCATATACTCTCCGCAGTACAGCGGCGGTTTTACGGCCGTTACCAGCATTGTCAATGTGCCAACCGCAGCCACGGTAAACACGCCCCTGACCCTCACGGGCACGGTGGTCCCTGAAGATGCCACCAACAAGACCATTGTCTGGAGCCTGGCTGACGGCGGCGGAATTGCCACCGGGGCGACCGTGGAAAACGGCGTGTTTCAGGCGTCATCGGCGGGAATGGCCACTGTGCTTGCCACCATTGAGGACGGCATAGCCGCGGGCGAGCCGTATACCCAGGGGTTCGATATCTCAGTTAGCGCGGACATACCGGGCGGTCCCGAAACGATTGACTACCCCGGCGTGTTGCTGAAATATCTGACCATCGGTACAACAGGCTATCCCGATGCTGTCGCTCCTGCCGATGGGGCAAACGGCAGCACGGTTACGGTGAACGACACCTCCAATACGACCAATCCCGGCTTCGTGTTCGGCGGGTATAACAATTCTGGTGAGTCTGCCGGGAACACCGTCACGCTGAACAACGGCGCAACGGTGGAAAATGGTGTTTTCGGCGGCTACGCAGCCGGTGGAGGCGACACCACGGGCAATACCGTTACGCTCCATTCCGACTCAGAAGTCCGCTATGTTTACGGTGGACAGACGGACGGAGCGGGCAGCGCTTCGGGCAATACCGTTATTGTACACACAGGAGCGATGGTGGACGGAAATGTTGTCGGCGGTTTTCTCAGCAGCAGCGATGGTATCACCGCGGACAATAACACAGTCACTTTCCACTCCGGCGTTGCGGTGGGCAATGATGTTTATGGCGGCAGCCGGCTGGGTGTTCTGGGGATCGGAGCAGGCAACAGGCTGGAGCTGATTGGCGCCGGGCAGAGTGTCGGCGGTAATCTGAAGGGCTTCCAGACCCTTGACTTTTCGCTGCCTGCCGCCACAGCTGGCGGAGACACCGTTCTTACCGTGGCGGGCGAAGCGGACATTACCGGCGTTACCGTAACATTAGACTTTGATGCGGTGCCCTCCCTTGCCGCGGGCAGTAAAATCACGCTGATTGACGCCGGCGCGGGGACGCTTACGGGCACACCGGTGAACAACACGGTGAGCGCATCGGGATATTCGTTCGATCTTACAGTGGAAAGCGGCAAGCTGGCCGCCACAGTGACGGACGAGGCGGCCACCTATACCGCCACACTGAACATCTATCAGGACGGCTCCCCAGAAAACAGTGATATTACCCCCTATATGCTCAAGCTCGATGGAGACGAAGCAACGGCATATAACATGACAGGGTCGGGCGCGATACGCACAGCCAGCGTACCCAACGGTACGTGGAAGGTGTATGACAGCTTTACGGGAAAATACACCGGCGTTACGATTGTCATAAAAGATGACTCCGCCAGCGCAACGCTGGACTGGTTTACCTGCGCCTACTCAGTAACCCCCCAAGGCACGGCGACCCATGGATCAATCAGCGTATCCATAAACGGAACCTCTTATGACGGATTCGGCGGAATTAATCGTTCACTGAAAGGCGATGATGTAGTTTTCACCGCCACCGGCTCGGGCGCGGTAAGCTACACCTATGCGTGGGGCGGAACCCACAACGGAGTGCCCATAAGCGGCACGGGTAATACCTACAGGATACCGTCCGTACAAGGCGCGGTGAAGATCACTTGTACCGTCACGGGAACTGGCGGCGGCCAGCCGCAGAGTTATAGCATTAACGTCATAAATGGCACAGCGAATCCGACCTCAGCGGCACAGGGCGAAACCGTGACCATCACGGCTGGCGCTGCACCGGACGGCCAGCGGTTCAGGGAGTGGGACATCACCCCCGCCGTGACCTATGCGGACGGCACAAGTAAAACCAGCGCCACCGCCAGGTTCACCATGCCGGATCAGGACGTGACCGCCGAGGCCACCTATGAGAAGATTCCGGAAGGAACAATACCGGTGACGGGCATTGCGCTGAACAGAAGCACATTGTCCCTTTACAGCAATACCACGCCGAACACGGCCGTCCTTACAGCCACCGTAACACCGGCTGATGCCATCGACAAAGCAGTGACATGGGCCAGCGGCAATCCATCTGTTGCAGCCGTGGATCAGAATGGCAATGTTACGGCAGTGGGCAACGGCTCGGCGGTGATTACCGTCACCACCACGGACGGCGGCTATACGGCATCCTGCACCGTTACGGTAATGACATACAGCAGCGGCAGCACAGGCGGCGGCTCTTCGGGCGGTTCGTCAGGAAGCACATCTTCGCAGCCGGCAGGTACAACTGCCCAGGATCCAAAGAAAGGGAAAGTGAATTCCCTGACCGGTATCATCACCGGCAGCGGCTCGGGCTACTCTAACTGGCAGCCAGAAACAGCAGCAGACGGAACCGTCAGATGGAAGCTGCAATATGCGGATGGAACAACTGCGGCCGGAACGATTGTGACCGGAGAAGACGGCAGTACCTATGAGCAGCCCGCCTGGGAGATGGTGAACGGAGCCTGGTATCCCTTTGGGGCAGATGGTTATGTACAAAGCGGAATGATTTATGATCCGGCCCTGGGCGGATATTTCTACATCGATACCAATACCGGTATGAAGACAGGCTGGCAGTTGATTGACGGGAAATGGTATTATTTCAATCCCGTATCGGACGGCAAGCAGGGGATCATGTTTGCAGATGCCTGGATAGACGGCTGGTACGTAGATAAAAACGGGCTTTGGAACGGGGAACAGAAAAAAGAGTGATCAAACACGTTGATAAAATTGCAATATTGGTTTTATTGTTTTTACTTACCTCTTGCGGCAGGCAGTCGGTTATAGATGCCTCATTGCCTGCCGTGGAGTCTCATACCTCGAATCATAACCGCATATTAAATGAGACGATCACCAGCTTTAACTCTGACGATGAAATCAGTGAAATTGGCAAGAACGAGAACTCGGAGATTATGAACTGGTGGGGAATTAATATTACGATTTCCATGGTGGAGCAGAGGGAAGATAGCAGGGATGGAGATAGAATTTGTGGCAGCGCATGGGACGCTCTCAGAAACCGGGAACAATCAGTTCAGCCCGGACGCCGGCATAACCCGCGGAATGTTTGTCCCCGCCCTGGGACGGCTGGCGGGCATTATCAACAGCAGGTGGTTTTACCTTGATGCAGCTGGCCTGATGCAGTCCGGCGGTGGGAAGCAGATGGGCGTCAAATAGTATTATTTCTACGCGGACGGCTCAACAGCAGTCAATACACAAATAGACGGCTGCAAGGTAGGAACGGACGGCGCGTAAGAATAACAGATTGACAAGGCGGCGAAGGCGGCAGCTTTACCCCACCCGCCGCTTTTTTTTGGAAAATTGGGAACGTACGCGGTGGCTATAAGAGGGTGATATGCAATATGCGCTTTTACTGGACGATAAGGTACAGGCACTGAAAAGCCAACATCTATCTGATAAATCTGTTTGAAACCGACAGGACGGCTCATCTTCTTAACCGGAAAAGCCGGTCAAGAAGCACCGGATGTCCATCCGATGTAAAAATGAGTACAAAAGCGGGCCGGTTTTCCATTTCCATAAAAATTCTCTTGAAAAAATACAGTAAAGTGATTAAACTGTTACCATGAAGTTATTATATGAAGAAACGCTGGACGGAATATCTGTCCAGCGTTGTTATGGTTTGGATGGAATTGTACAGATTCCTGACACGATAGAGGGAAAGCCGGTGACAGGGCTGGCATCCTACCTTTTTTCTGAGACAGTCAGGGGGCGCCAGGTGCCTCCTTCTGTGTATGAGGGCGAGCCGGAAATCTGCGGCAGCCAGGTGAAGGAACTGACGCTGCCCGTGCACGTAAAGAGGATAGGGGCATATGCCTTTTACAACTGTTCCGGCTTAAGAAAGCTTTCCTGCCACAGCACCATAGCGGATTGGGGGGCAGGTGTATTCACAGGATGCAGCGGGATCACAAGTCTCAGTATCCAGGTGGCGGAAAACTGCAAATCCTGTCTCAGGGAGATCCTGTCAGAGCTGCGCCAGACACTGGATGTGGATTACAGGGACGGAGCGGGGAATCTGCTCTGCAGGCTGGTGTTTCCTGAATATTTTGAGGAATCCGTGGAAAATACCCCTGCCCGGATCATTATGAGGCAGATGCACGGCTGCGGCCACCTGTACCGGTACTGCTTTGAGGAGACCCGGTTTCAGGTAGGGGAGTATGACAAACTGTTTCCCCATGTGGTGGTCCAGGAACTTCCCGGACTTGTGACGCGCCTGGCCCTGTACCGTCTGTACCGGCCCTGGGGGCTTAAGGAGGAGGCGGCCCGGGGATACCGGGAGTATGTGGCAGCCCATGCAGAGGAAGCAGCGGCCGGTCTCTTTGAACGGGGTGAGCGGGACATCCTGGGATGGCTGGCCCGGGAACCGTACATGAATGAGGCGGCTCTTAGGGCAATGCTAAAAGCAGCGGCCCGCTCCGGCGATGCAGGTGACGCGGCCCTGCTCATGGATGTAAAACACAAAAGATTCGGTCATGTGCCGTCAAAGGCCAGGACGTTTGAATTATAAAAGGAGGAAAAACATGGCTAAAAAAACAAAAGCACAGGAACTTAGGGAAGAACTCACGTGGTCATTTCCACACATTGCAAAGGACGCGCCGGAGCAGGTGGAAAAGGCCTTTGGATATTGCGAGGGTTATAAGGCATTCCTGGACGGTGGTAAAACAGAGCGTGAATGTGTGAAAGCAGGGATCAAAATGCTTAAAAAGGCAGGCTATAAACCTTTTGACAGAAAGGCGTCCTACGAGCCGGGAGATAAGGTGTATTATATCAATCGGGGCAAGGCGCTGATCGCCACCACCTTTGGCAGGAAGCCTCTTACAGAAGGGGTCAGGATCAACGGGGCCCATATAGATTCCCCGCGCCTGGATCTAAAACCCAATCCCTTGTATGAAAAGGAAGAGATTGCATATTTTAAAACCCACTATTACGGCGGGATCCGCAAATACCAGTGGGGGACCATCCCTCTTGCCATCCACGGCGTTGCGGTAAAGAAGAACGGTGAAACCGTAGAGGTATGTATTGGAGAGAAGGAATCGGATCCCGTGTTCTGTGTCACCGACCTGTTGCCCCACCTTTCCGCAAAGCAGAATGAAAGGCCCTTAAAGGACGGGCTTAAAGGGGAGGAGTTAAACATTGTGGTGGGCTCCCTGCCGTTTCAGGACGAGGAGATCAAGGAGCCATTTAAGCTTCTGGCCCTGTCCCTGCTGAACGAGCGTTACGGCATAACGGAAAAGGACTTTTTCCGGGCCGAACTGGAACTGGTTCCGGCGGTAAAGGCCAGGGATGTGGGACTGGACGCCAGCATGATCGGAGCTTACGGACAGGACGACCGCGTATGCGCATATACTGCACTGACCGCGGAGATCGATGCCAAAAAGCCGGCCCATACCACCATAACCATACTGACAGACAAGGAGGAGACAGGTTCGGACGGCAATACCGGACTGAATTCCGACTATGTGCTTCATTACATAGAAGACCTTGCCGACCAGGCCGGAGTAAAGGTGAGGGATATCCTGCGTAATTCCCTGTGCCTTTCCTCGGATGTAAACGCTGCCTATGACCCCACATTCCCTGATGTTTACGAGAGCCGGAACTCCAGCTATGTGAATAAGGGCTGCGTCCTGACCAAATACACAGGCGCCAGGGGGAAGTCAGGCTCCAATGACGCCAGCGCTGAAGTCATGGCAAAGGTCATATCCATGATGGAGCAGGAAGGGGTGTACTGGCAGGCCGGGGAACTGGGCGCGGTAGATGCGGGAGGAGGCGGGACCATCGCCAAGTTCGTAGCCCATATGAATGTGGATACCGTGGACCTTGGGGTTCCCATTTTGTCCATGCACTCGCCCTTTGAGCTTGCGTCCAAACTGGATGTTTACAACACCTACAAGGCATTCAGGGCATTCTACAAATAACAACCTTAAATTTTCATGAAATTGATGGAAACACTTTTTTTTCCCACACAGGTATGGTATAACTATGTACAGCGCACGCCCGGAAAAGCACATGCTTTTTATGGTATGAATACTGGGAATATAAGGGTTTTCACAAGGATGCGTAAAACGAGTAAAAGAAAAGGGAAATGTAAGATGAAAAAAATAGCATTGATATGTTTATGTACAATGACGGCCTTGTCACTTCTGACAGGCTGTTCTAACAGCACAGGCAGCGGAAATGAAAATCTGGGATCTGTGGAGCTGGGAGAATACAAAGGCGTTAAGGTGAACATGCCTTCTGTGATCGTAACAGACGCGGAGGTGGAATCCAGGATCAATCAGGTTCTGAGCCAGAACCCGTCCGAGGAGGAATTGGACCGCCCGGCCCAGGAAGGCGATGTGGTCAATATCGATTATGTGGGCAAGCAGGATGGCGTGGAATTTGCCGGGGGTACAGATACCGGATATGACCTGACACTTGGTTCCGGAAGATTCATCGAAGGGTTTGAGGATGGATTGATCGGAGCAAAGAAAGGGGATAAGAAGGAGTTGAACTTGACGTTCCCGGAAACTTATTCAGAGGAAACCCTGGCCGGCAAGCCAGTGGTATTTGAGGTCACTGTCAACGCGGTGAAGGAGAAAAAGGACGCTGTGCTGGATGACGCATTTGTACAGAGGGTTTCCGATTACAAGACAGTGGACGAGTATAAGGAGAGCATTAAGGCGGATCTCTTAAAGCAGAAGCAGCAGTCCGCAGACCTTCAGGTTCAGCAGTCCGTGCTGCAGCAGGTAGTGGAGAGTTCCACGTTCAAGCTGAATAAGACTGCCCTGTCCAGGCGCTATAATACAAGGATCAAACAGTACGAAGAACAGGCAAAGATGTATGGAAGCAGCCTGTCCCACATGGCCCAGGCCAATGGTATGGATGTACCAGGACTCCAGGAAGCAATCTATGCTTCTGTGAAGGATGATGTGCGGAACCAGCTGGTCATTAATACGGTTGCTGAGCGCGAGGGCATTGTGCTGGAGGATGCAGACCGCCAGGCATTTGCAGAGAGCAACGGACAGGATGTGGAGGATGCTGTTGCATATTACGGCCAGGAGACCTTTGACGAGATGGCGCTGAATTATAAGGTGATGAAGTTTATGGCTGACAATGCTTCCAACGTGGCTGAAACCACAGAGACGGAGACATCCGCGGCAGAGACAGCAGCCGGGGCAACAGCAGCAGAAGAGACTACGGCAGCAAAATAAACGGGAGCGAATTGTGAGGAGGGGACATACATGCAGATTTTAAAGGACAGGATACGAAAGGACGGCAAGATCAAGGCCGGAAACGTACTGAAAGTAGACAGCTTCTTAAACCACCAGATGGACATTAAGCTGTTTGGAGAGATTGGCAGGGAGTTTAAGCGCAGATTTGCCGATGTGCCGGTGACAAAGATTTTGACCATTGAGGCGTCCGGCATCGGCATTGCATGTATTGTGGCCCAGTATTTTGATGTGCCGGTTGTATTTGCCAAGAAGACGCAGACCAAGAACATTGCCGGGGAAGTGTATACCACCAAGGTGGAATCCTTTACCCACGGGCGCGTGTATGATATCATCGTATCCAGGGAATTCCTGGGTCCTGGGGATAAGGTACTGCTGATTGATGATTTCCTGGCCAATGGAAAGGCGCTGGAAGGTCTGGCAGCCCTTGTAAGGGATTCGGGCGCGGAGTTGGTAGGAGCCGGCATTGTAATTGAAAAAGGTTTCCAGGTAGGCGGCGATCTGCTGCGTTCCGAGGGGATCAGGCTGGAGTCCCTGGCAATTGTAGAGAGCATGGATGAGGAGACACAGACGATTGTGTTCAGAGATGATGAGTAATAAGACAAAAGCATTATTTTTCGATATTGACGGAACCCTCCTGTCTGAAAAGACAGGGGAGGTGCCGGAAAGTGCAAAACAGGCGGTCAAAGAAGCCAGGTCAAAAGGGCATCTGGTTTTTATCAATACAGGCAGGGTCTACCCACATACATGGCAGATACGTTCAGAGATCGAGGTTGACGGCTGTCTGTGCGGGTGCGGCACGTATGTCCTTGCAGAGGGCAGGGTACTTTACTATTACCATATTCCCAGGGAGCGCGGCATCCGCATTAAAAAGGATATTGACGAGTGCGGTCTGGACGGAGCCTTGGAAGGTGTGGACGGCTGTTATTTCCACAGAACCATCTCAAGGATGCCGCGGGTGGAGGAACTAAAAGCAGCACTCAGGGAAGCGGGATGCGCCGGCAGGTATGACTGGGAAGATGACTGCTATGATTTCTCCAAATTTTACCTTGCGTCTGACGGGAACAGCCGGTGTATGGAATTATTTGGACGTCTTAAGGATATAGAGGTCATTGACAGGGGGGATGGATATTATGAGTGTGTCCCCAGAGGCCATTCTAAGGCCACTGCCATGGATCAGGTACTGAAACACTACGGTATTTCCAAGGATGATGCCTATGTGTTTGGGGATAGCAGCAATGATCTGTCCATGTTCCAATACGCAACCAACTGTGTGCTTATGGGACAGCACAGTGAGGTACTGGTCCCCTATGCCACATTCGAGACAAAGGATGTGGAGGAAGATGGTATCGCTTACGCAATGAAAGAGTTAGGCATTATATAGAAAGAGCTGACCGGATGAAGAGAAAGACTTGGATGATAAGCGCCCTGATGTATGCTATGGTATTCATGGCATGCTTCGGGGTTTTGCATTTTATGAAAAAGGTAATGGAACCACCGGGACCTGTACAGGTGGCGGGGACCGAGCCCATAGAGGAGCCTTCAGACAGCCCCCGTGGTACCCGGGAAGATACGGGCGAGCCTGTACCGGCTGCCACGGACTCTGAGGCTGAAAAAGAGGAGACAGTGGAGCGGGAGGGGGGATACACGGGATGGAAGAAGGAGTTCCCTTCTGTTTGGACCCCGCCCCAGGAAACCGAGGTGCCCTACGTTCCGCCGGATGTGATCCTTGCAACGGATCTCCACTATCAGAGTGCCCTGACAGATGACGGAGGGGAGGCGTTCCAGCTTTTTGTGGAGCGCAGTGACGGAAAGGTTATCCGGTATCTGCCCCAGCTTTTGGAGGCATTTCTGGACGAGGTGATAGAAGAAAAGCCTGCCGCGCTGGTGCTCAGCGGTGACATCACCATGAACGGGGAAAAGGTCAACCATCAGGAATTGGCTGATCGGTTAAAGCGGGTACAGGACGCGGGCGTACAGGTGCTGGTGATTCCCGGCAACCATGATATCAATAACGGGAATGCGGCGGTATATTACGGGGCGGAAAAAGCAGCAGCCCCATCCATTGACGGACCTGAGTTTTATGATATTTACCACGAGTACGGCTATGACCAGGCATTAAGCCGTGACAGCGATTCCCTGAGTTATGTCTATGCCCTGGATGAGAGAAACTGGCTGCTGATGCTGGATTCCTGCCAGTATGAGCCGGATAACAAGGTGGAGGGCAGGATCAAGGATACGACCATGGCCTGGATGGATGAGCAGCTTGCCAAAGCCGGTGAGGAAGGAATATTTGTGGTTCCCATTGCCCATCACAATCTTCTGGCCCAGAGCCGGATGTACACAACCCAGTGCGCCATGGATAACAATCAGGATGTGATCCAACTCCTGCAGAAATACAGGCTGCCCTTGTTTTTCAGCGGTCACCTGCATGTACAGCGGGTGCGCAAATACAAGGCGGAACCGGGAGTCCCGGAAGCAGCTTACGGCATACAGGAGATCATCACAGACGCGCTGAGTATCCCTCCCTGCCAATATGGGCACATCATATGGGAGGAGGACGGAAGCATATCCTATGAGACCAGGTCTGTGGATGTGTCTGCCTGGGCCAGGAGAACGGGGATTGATAACCCGGATCTTCTGGATTTTGAGGACTGGTCCTTCCGCTACATACAAAAGCTGATCAGCGATCAGATACGGGGAGTGGTAAAGAACCTGGGGAATGATGTGGAGCGCTCCATGGCAGCCACCTATGCAGGCGTGTACATTGACTATTATGCCGGGCGCAAAATTGACGCAAAAGGGATTAAGGGAACCAGAGGATACCGGTGGTGGGAGCGCAATATGCCGGACAGCTACCTTCTCAGGGAATTGAACGCCATGATCGCGGATTCGGACAGGGATAATAATTATTTCCTTCTCCCGGAGGAACAGGGATGGTTTCTGGATTAGGATAAAATATACGGTGAAAATACATGGCAATTCCGCCCCTCCTGAGCCTTGTGGCTGTTTTTGCTGTGTGTTAGAATAAATGTAAGGAATTGTTAGCTAAAGAAGATTTTGAGAGTACACATACACTAAAGGAGGAACCGGCCATGAGAAAGTGTGACTGGAAAAATGTCTTAAAGCGCGGTGCAGCCCTTGCCCTGGCGTTTATGATAGCGGTATCCGTGCCGTCCTACGGTGCGGCAGCCGCACAGGCAGCGGTTCCTTCAGGAGCCGGCCGCCCGGGAATAAAAAAGCAGCTGCCCGATGCAGCGGACTATTCCCAAAGGCCCTATGAGCATTATTCCACCCAGGTCATTGACCAGGCCATGGAGGATTTTGAAAAGGCCTGCCAGACCGAGGGACAGGAGGAGGAAGTGCTCCGCCTGTACGACCTGATCATCAGTGAGTTTGATCGCCTGGCCACCATGACCTATATGGCCCAGATCGAATATGACAAAGACGTGTCCAATGAGGCAGCTGCCCAGGAGCAGGCATATACCACGGATCTGTATGCAGAGCTGGGGGACAAGGCCGCATCCTGTATCAGCAGAGGGCTTGCCACTTCCTATGCCAATGCTCTGGAAGACAGGATCGGCGGGGAATATGTGTCCATGGTGGAGTATTACCAGGAGGACTCACAGGAGAGACAGGAACTGGATAAAAAGGAGCAGGAGCTGCTTCGCCAGTATGACCAGCTGGCGGCGGATGACATAACAGTGGAGTATAATGGACAGCAGTGGAATTACCAGCGCCTGGAGACAGAGGAAGATCTAAGCACCGACACATACCGCGACATACTGAAAGAGCTGAGCCGGGAAAAGAACAGGATCCTGGGAAATAAGTTTATGGAGCTGGTTCAGGTCCGTGACCAGATAGCCGGGGTATCAGGATACGACAACTATGCGGAATACGCATACAATGCGGTATATGGGCGTGATTATACCATGGAGGACGCAAAAAAGCTGTGCGGGAATGTGAAGGACACCATTGTTCCGCTCAATGATGATATGTGGTATCTGGACGTGGATTATGCTTCCTATGACAGCCTGGATGAGCTGGAGAGCAGTTCCGCAGAGGACATGTTTAATGCGGTGGGGCCTGCCTTGGTGAGGACCCAGCCGGAACTGGGGGAAATATTCCAGTATATGCGGGATAACCATCTGTATGATATCCAGGCCGGGGCAGAGGGGGAGGACCGCGCGGACAGCAGTTATACCGTGGCTCTTCCCAGTTATAAAGATGCATTTATCTTTATCAACCGCAGCAATACCTTCAGGGATTACCAGTCCCTGATCCATGAATTCGGCCATTTCAGCAGCTACTATTACAACGCGGGGCCTGAATTATATCAGGGGTTTAACGTGGATGTGTGCGAGATACAGTCCCAGGGGCTGGAACTTCTTGTTACAAGACAGGCGGAGAGCATGCTGGGGGAAGGGGCTGAGGCCTATGTATTCGAGACACTTACGGATATGCTCTATGTAACCATCACAGCCTGCATGTTCCAGGAATTTGAGGAGGCCGTATACAGGAATCCGGATATGACCCTGGAGGAGATGAACCGCAAGTTTAAGGAGATCCAGGATTCCTATGACGGATGGTACTACCGGGTATATGGGGATGAATGCTATGAATGGGTGGACATCCCCCATCTGTTCCACAGCCCCATGTACTATATCGGTTATGGAACCTCGGCCCTTTCCGCTCTTGACCTGTGGGTACTGTCCGGTGATGACTGGGATCTGGCAGTGGACACATACATGGGAATTCTTCATGAAGGTATGGATGCACCCTATAAAGGAACCATCAGCAAGTGGGGAATGAGGGATGTATTCGACCAACCGCAGATGGAAGACCTGGCCCGGGATATCCGAAGCATGCAGGGCCTGGCCGATGGGTCAGAGGTCCAGCCGGGGGAAGAACTGCCCCAGGAAAGCGATGGCTATGATACCAACACCGCCCTCCAGGGACAGCGGATGCTCTCAGCGGTAATGATCCTGCTCCTGGGAGTGGGGGCCGTGATCGTGCTTCAGGTTATGATCCTGTGCGTTGGAGTTGTTGTCTTGTGGGTTTTGGTGAAGGGGAGGAAGGGATAATAAGTGGGCGCCCTTTGTCCGGGCTGAGTATCTAAACAAGACAGAAAGAGGCTGACAGCCAGTTATGGGCGGTCAGCCTTTTCTTTTTGCAAATCATTTTACATCTATCTTTCCCCTATAATACGCCAGCATCAGATCCACCATCCGCCCATAACTCCTGACACCGTCCTCCTGGCTGTGTGCTTTCAGGTAGCGGTCATTGAGCTGGGTGGAGGCTTCTGCCACCTTGCCGTCATATTGGTCCCAGAACTGGTTGTTCCATTTCAGATCCTGGGCTGCTTTGGGGGAGAGCATGCCATAGAGTTCATAGTATGCTTCCAGGTCCACCTTTGCCAGGGCATTGCCTGCGTAGACCCAGCCGGTGAGGTAGCCGCTGTAGCGGAAATCCGATGACTGGGAGCCGATGCATGCCAGGTAGCCGATGAAGTTGGCCTCGTCCTCCCGCATAAAGCCTTTTAGGTGGGAGAGCTCATGGCAGATGGTGTGGGGAATATTGTAGTAGGGCATTTCCCTGTTATAGTTCGCCTCAATGGTAAAGGGGGAATAGATGCCGCAGAGCTGCTGGATGGACAGCAGCCTGGGGTTCATCAGGGGCTTGGGGTAGGGGTAGTATCCATCCAGCTGGGCATAGGAAGCTCCCAGGTTGTTCATGGCGGTTACGCCTTCCAGACCCATTTCCCTGAGAGCGGACATTGCCGGCAGAGGGGTATCCTCTGTCTGGCCCGGATACAGGCCGGACAGGAAATCCGTAGAGTGGTCCACTTCCTCCAGGGAACTGTTCACCTGACTGGTCAGGAACAGGCACAGGCTGTAAAGCTCCTCTGTAGAGGACTGTTCCATAACCATACCCGCCTCATAGGAAAATGGGCTCCTGTAATAGTTGATCCCGCAGTTTATTGTAAACAGGAACAGCAGGAGACAGGCATAAAAGAAGACACGGGCCAGTGAGCACAGGGGCCTCTTAAACAGGAGGACAATGCTGATGATGCAGAATACTACGGTAAGGTACAGACCTGCCTCAGAGAGGGAAAATGGAAACAGCCCGCTAAAACGCCCCAGTGTGTTCACCAGCACAGGATAGACTGTGACGGAGTAGTTCTGGGCAAATCCGGGGACCATCCTGGAACACATGGTGAGGATGCCTGAGAGAAGAACCAGAACAAGACCCGCTATAAAAAGGCGGAGCGCAGTCCCGGGGCAATTGGCGGCTAAACCGGAGGATCGTAAGTTGGCTTTTAAGGGAAGCTTCATAGGTATACCTGCCTTTATTTAGTATCACACCCGCTGTTATTTTTAGCGATTACTTTAATATATGGATCACACCGGCCTCGTCAAGTTCCACCAGCACGGTAGCCGCAATGGGGAAAAGGAAAATGCCGGGAAGGCCCAGAAGCTTTCCTCCTGCAAAGATGCACAGCAGGGTAGCGGCCGGGGAAAGCCCCATTTGCAGGCCGATCACCTTGGGCTCCAGCGATTGGCGGATGACAGTGATCAGCAGGTAGAGGCAGAGCAGGCCGAAGCCCAGGCTTTTGGGACCGCTGACCCAGGCTGTCAGGGCCCAGGGAAGTAAAATGGTGCCTGTACCCAATACGGGGAGGATATCCACCAGTGTAATGAGGCAGGCGGTTGTAAATGCCATGGGTACACCCAGTATATAGAATCCTGCATAGAGTTCCGCAAAGGTCAGGGACATTAACAGGGCATAGGCCCTTATAAGGCGGCCTGTAACATTACGGGCGCTGGTCCAGGCTTGAATAAGCATGGTGCGTTTGTCTTTTGGCAGCTGGCGCAGGAGAAAAGAGATGACCTGGCGATAACTGCCGGTGAGGAAAAAAGAGGCGATCACTGTTACAAGGAGATCCACCAGCAGGGTGGGGAATCCCACGATCACAGATGCCCCCCAGCCGATCAGGCTGGAGGAAAGGGCGCCCGCCGCATTTTCCATGGCATGTTCCAGACTGCTTCCAAGGGAGGAGATATGGATGCTGTGTCCGGGAAAGCTGTTTTCCAAAAGGGAAAAGAATCGGGACAGACCCGGCTCCACCACCTCGCTGTAAAAGGCGGGCAGTTTTTTTCCCTGTTCCTGGATCATGGTCACGGCCTGGCTTCCTGCCAGCGCTATGATCCCAAGGATACACCCGTAAAATACCAGCAGAACCACCACAGCTGCCTGTTCCTTTCCTCTCCCCATCCGCGCTTCCAGCAGGGAGACGGCAGGATCCAGCATAGCGGCAATGGCCAGTGCCGCTATGAAAGGCATGAGCATGGGAATCAGCCGTTTAAAAAGTATGTAGCAGAGCACGCCAATGATGGAAAAGTAGACGAAGCTGATAATGAATGTCCTGCGCTTTTGAATGTCCATAAATTAGATTCCTGTTTATTTCATTACCTCTATTATAGGCATTCCGCAAGTCACAGTCAAGGAAGAATCCCCAGAAAATGGGGGACAACCTTTGGTATATTTTTTGCTGGAACAGTGTTGTTTTGCACATGTTCCTCCATATACCATTGGCATCCCCCGGAATATGAAAAATAGGGACCGCCTCCGCTGTAATTACCGGAATCAGAAGCCGGCCAGCAAGCGGGTCAGAAATGAGATCCCCATACACAATGCAATGCCGGGAAGGGTGGAGATACATACGGCTGCCGCTGCCCATTTCCATCCCCTGGCCTCTCTGGCAATGGCTTTGCATGTGGTCAGGCAGGGCCAGTGAAACAGGGCAAATACCAGGGTACACATCGCAGTGGTCCAGGTCCATCCGTTGGATGTGAGCAGCTGGTGCAGAGGGAGCCCGCTGGTCATGGACACCAGGCTGTCCCCTTGCATGTATATCATGATCAGAAGGGGCAGGACCAGCTCGCTGGCAGGAAAACCCAGGATAAATGCGGCAAGGATGATGCCGTCCATTCCCAGAAGCCGGGCGGCAGGGTCCAGAACGCCGGTAAAAAAGGAAAGAAGACTGGGCCCGTTTACCCCCTGGGATGCAAAGGCCAGCGCAAACCCGTCAGACCCTGTGTAGATCACATTGGCCAGGAACCAGATAAGGATTCCGGCAGGAACAGAAGCCTTGACGGCGCGGGCCACCATGACCAGGGTCCTGTTCAGCAGGGAGCGCAGAGCGGAGGCCGTGATCCTCGGCTTCCTGTATGGCGGCATTTCCAGGACAAAAGCAGAGGGAAGTCCCTTTAATGCGGTACGGGATAAAAGCCAGGAAATTCCCAGGGCCATGTAGACTGCGGACAGCAGCAGGATGGCAAAAAACAGGGCGCAGGCCAGGGAGCCGGCCACAGAGTCAACCGGGGCTGAAGCAAAAAACAGGGGGATCAGGGCAATAAAAATGGGAAGCCGGCCGCAGCAGGGAACCATGGAACTGGTCAGCACGGCTGCCATGCGCTCCCTGGGAGAGCGGATCGCCCTGCAGCAGGCCACGCCCGCGGCGTTGCATCCCAGTCCCAGAGCCATGGAAAGGCAGTGTCCTCCGCAGGAACTGCATTTTTCCAATACAGGATCCATGACGCAGGCTGCCCTGGGCAGGAAGCCCAGGTCCTCCAGCAGGGTAAAGCAAAAGAAAAAGACGGTAAGCGGGGGAAACATCACGGCCACGGCCCAGGACATGGCCCTGAATCCCCCGTGGATCAGGCTTCCCGTGACCCATGGAGCTGTTCCCAGATAAGTCATGATCATGTCCAGGCGGTTTTCCAGCCGTGCCAGCGCATCCCACAGGATCCGCGATGGAAGGCCGGCGGCAGCCATGGTCAGCCTGAGCACCGCGGCCAGGGCCAGCAGCAGTATGACTTTTCCCAGAACCGGGCTGGTGAGCAGGTGATCCGCTATGACCCTGCGTGCTCCGGAAGCAGCGGATATGACGGTAATACATTCGCGGGTCAGATTTTTAGGGGAAAAGTCCAGACAGTCATAGGAAAACATCTGACTGTTGGACGGCTTTGCCGCATAGTGGATGGCTGCCTTTATATCATCCAGGTGCCTTTGTTTTCTGGCGCAGCAGGGAATGACGGGGATTTGAAGCACATCCTCCAGAAGGTTAAAGTCAATGAGGATTCCCTGACGCAGGGCTTCATCACAAAAATTCACACACAGTACAATGGGGGTGTTGGTTTCTTCCTGAGCCGCCCGCTTCACAACCTGCTTGAGAAGATGGAGGCCCATCTCCAGCCGGGTGGCGTCAGCCACCACAGCGATCACATCAGGCCGTACCGGAAACAGGGGAACAGGGGTCTGTTTCCGGTACGGCGCAGGGAAGGCCTCCCTGGGAAGGGAATAGATGCCTGGAAGGTCCATGAGCAGGTAGGTGGTATCACAGTACCGGTAGGTTCCCCGGCCGGGTGTACCGTCATCCCCCCACCAGCCGCCGGTATAGCGGCATTTACCTGTAAGACCGTTAAATATCGTGCTTTTTCCCGCTTTGGGACTGCCTGTAAGAGCAATGACACTGCATCCATTTTCCATTGAATCACTCCATATATATAAAATCCGCCACAGAGGGCGGAGCAGTTCTTATAATTACATATGCCGCAGAAATACCTCTGTGCAAGGCCCGATACCGGGTTGCGCAAATAACCGTGAAAACTCCCCCGGTCCGGGGGCATTTATATCACATATGACAGGATGAATCCACTGCTTGACGGCAGAATCGATATCAACTATACTTATACGCAGTACTGGAGCGAGTTTGAACATCACTCTAATTCAAAAACAATCAGGAGATGAACGGTTATGGGATATCAGGACGATTATGTTATGAGAACGATCAGTGATCTGGTAAGGGCCATTGCAAGGCTGGTGCTGGGCAAGAACGATATTGATTATGAACTGCCGGAGGACGAGGAAAAGTATACCCCTCTGGACAGGACATACCGTCAGTTAAAGGATCTGGCGGATGCGGGTGACATTAACGAGGCTGAGAATTTTCTTTCCGACCAGCTGGACCCTCCGGACCTGGATTGTCTGGAGATGGCCCTTACTTTTTATATGTATCTGAACCAGTTTAATGATGACATCCTTTACCAGGCCAACTATTCCAGGGAAGAGATTGTGGATGGCATTAACAGCGTATGCGCGGAGTACGGTATTTCCGGCTTTGAGCATTTCGTAGATACGACCATGGTTTAGAAAGAGAGTGTTCATGGAGATAAAGAAGGAGTGCGTCCAGTTTCTGGGGGAGTACTATAAGGAACTGTTTTTTGGAAATGTGAACAAGCGCTACCGGGCCATGACCGGGGCGGAATTAAAGAAGCGCCTGCGCCGCCTGACAGAGGAGAACTTAAAGCCCGTTGAAAAGGCCAATGAGCTCAGTGATATCCATGCCATGCTGTCCAAAGTCTGTGCCTGTCTCATGCGCAAGGAGGGGAACCTGCCTCCGGGACCGGCGGTGGAGGAATGGGAAAAGAACTGCGCCTCCATGGGGGAGTTCTGCGAGGCGCTGGCAAGAAAGGATCTGGAATATCTGTCCGGCCTGTCACTGGAGGAACTGGAGCATGTGCTGAAGATGCAGGGCATCCGCCGCTATCTTCTGACCAATTCACTGGAACGGGCCTATCAGCTGTTCTATATACCCAAAACCATAAAAAAGGGAATACGGGAATCCGTGAACCAGAAGCCGGAGGAGGAATACCCCGGAGCCAGGGAGATGAAGCGAAGGTTTATCCTCCATGTGGGGCCTACCAACAGCGGTAAGACCCACGATGCCCTGGAGCGCCTGAAGGAGTGCGGCCATGGAGCGTATTTCGGTCCCTTAAGGCTTCTGGCTCTGGAGGTTTACGACAAGCTGAACGCAGAAGGACTGCCCTGTTCCATGATAACAGGGGAGGAGACCCTGGAGGTGCCCGGTTCGATTTGCCAGTCCTGTACCGTGGAAATGCTCAATGACCATGAATATTTTGACATTGTGGTGGTGGACGAGTGCCAGATGATCGCAGATCCATATAGGGGACATAACTGGACCAGGGCCGTGCTGGGACTTCGGGCTGATGAGATACATCTGTGCATGGCGCCGGAGGCGGAGGATATTGTGGTCCAGATGATCAAGCGGTGCGGTGATCAGTACCGGGTGGTGCGCCATAAGAGGAATACAAGGCTGACCATGGAGTCCAAACCATATAATCTGAAGAGGGACCTGAAAAAAGGAGATGCATTGATTGTATTTTCCAAGAAATCAGTGCTGGCCCTGGCAGCCCATCTGGAAAACGAAGGGATCCACTGCAGCGTTATATACGGAAGCCTTCCTCCTGCCACCAGAAGGGAACAGGTCCGCCGTTTCCTTGCAAAAGAGACAGAGGTTGTGGTCAGCACGGATGCCATTGGAATGGGGCTCAACCTTCCCATCCGCAGGATCGTGTTTGTGGAAACCAGGAAATTCGATGGCGTGAACAAGCGCACCCTGACTCCGGAGGAGATCAAGCAGATCGCGGGCAGGGCGGGCAGGTTCGGCCTGTATGATGAGGGATTTGTCTCGGCCATTGATGAGCCGGAGGTGATCCGGGACGGACTGTCCCGGCTGCCTATTCCCATTATGAAAGCGTATGTGGGATTCCCGGAACAGCTTTTAAACCTGCCTGCTGAGATTGATACCCTGGTAAAGATCTGGGCATCCATGGACACCCCGTCTATCTATGAGAAGATGGAGGTGGATGAGCTGCTGGCATTGTATATGACGTTTGAACATGTGCACCAGAATGATATAGAGGATTTCACCAGACAGGAGATCTATAAACTGATCACCTGTTCCATTGATATAGATAATAAGATGGTCATGGATCTTTGGAAGGATTACTGCAGGGATTACAGGGAAATGGAAGAACTGGAATTCCCTTACAGTCCCGGGGATGACCTGTATGACCTGGAGAGCTATTATAAGATGCTGGATCTGTATTTCCAGTTTTCCAGAAAAGCGGGACTGCCTGTGCAGACCGAGAATCTGGCCGAGGAGCGGCGCCGGACAGAAGAAGAGATCAGCCGTATCCTGAAAACAGAATGTGCCAGCTATTCCCGCAAGTGTTCTGCCTGCGGAAAAGAGCTGTCATGGGATTACCCCTTCTCCGTATGTGAGAGATGTTTTGAGAGGGGTAAGATAAACCGCGCCCACAACCGCGGGGGGCGCCGGCACTCGCCGGGCACAGTGGGGCGTGTATGATAAAAGTGAGAGAGGCAAAGGAGGAAGAAAATGGAAAGTAAACGTATCATTCAGGTGGAGGACAAGGTGCCCATTAAACTGCTGGTCCCTCTGAGCATTCAGCACATGTTTGCCATGTTCGGAGCGTCCATCCTGGTGCCGTTCCTGTTTGGCATCAGCCCGGCAGTGGTGCTGTTTATGAACGGCATGGGAACTCTGCTGTTTATCTTTGTGACAAAGGGAAAGGCGCCTGCATATCTGGGATCCAGTTTTGCATTCCTGGCACCTGCGGGTGTGGTTATCAGCAGCTTCGGGGAGTCAGGATATGCTTATGCCCTGGGCGGTTTCGTGGTAGTGGGGTTTTGCGGATGTATCCTTGCGTTTATAGTGTATAAGTTCGGCACGGAGTGGATCGATGTAGTTCTGCCCCCGGCTGCCATGGGACCGGTTGTGGCCCTGATCGGACTTGAACTTTCCGGCAATGCGGCCCAGAATGCAGGCCTTTTGGACGAAGTCATGGATCCTAAAAAGATCATTGTGTTTATGATCACTTTGGGCACCGCGGTATTTGGTTCCATTTTGTTTAGGAAATTCTTTTCCGTTATTCCTATCCTGATCGCGGTCATAGCAGGGTATGTGGCGGCATTTGCATGCGGACTTCTGGATTTTACGGCGGTGGCAGCAGCTCCTGTATTTGCCCTTCCTAATTTTTCCAGACCCAAATTCAACCTGGATGCCATTATGACCATCCTTCCGGTGCTTTTGGTCATTACCTCAGAACACATTGGCCATCAGGTGGTGACCAGCAAGATCGTGGGCCGTGACCTGTTAAAGGATCCCGGGCTTCACCGTTCCCTGTTCGGAGACAACTTCTCCACCATGATCTCAGGCCTCATCGGTTCCGTTCCCACCACCACTTACGGTGAGAACATCGGTGTTATGGCCATTACCAGGGTATACAGCGTGCGCGTGATCGCCGGCGCGGCAGTGCTCTCCATTGTATGCTCCTTTATAGGAAAACTGTCCACCCTGATCAGTACCATTCCGGGACCTGTGATCGGAGGCATTTCCTTCCTTCTGTACGGTATGATCGGTACCTCGGGCCTGCGGATCCTGGTGGATTCCAGGGTGGATTACGGCAACTCCAGGAACTTGGCCCTGACCTCGGTCATCTTTGTCACCGGCCTTTCAGGAATTGCTGTAAAGATCGGCAATATCCAGCTCACCGGCATGGTACTGGCCTGTGTGGTGGGGATGATCTTAAGCCTGGTATTCTACCTTCTGGATTATTTCCACCTGACCAATGACCAGGAATGAAAAGTCATTGACATTTAGGGGAATTTCTGCAATAATAACTGATAAAGTAGAGTTTTAAACCGATGAAGCGGAGATCAAACCGTAAAGGGCATTCACAGAGAGCAGGGGATGGTGGGATCCCTGTAATAGGCCGGACGGCAAATGGACCGCTGAGGGAAAGGTGAAAGTCAGACCAGGAGCAGCCCCTGCGGCTGTCATGAACTGGGATCTGTATCAGTATCCGGACCGCAGGCCTGCGTTAAAGGCAGAATATGTGTTGGCATATTTGTTGAAGCGGTAAACAGATAAGGTGGTATTGCAGGTATTGTATATTCAGACCTGTCCTTTCTTGAAGGGCAGGTCTTTTTGTACATAAATATATCATCTGACCATACGGAAGGAGAGAGGTAATGTCCAAATCATTTTTAATGGGAAATGAAGCAATCGGCCTGGGAGCCATCAGAGCCGGCGTGCGGGTGGTTTCCGGATATCCCGGGACACCGTCCACAGAGGTCCTTGAGACAGTGGCAAAGCATAACCCGGGCGATATTTATGTGGAGTGGTCTGTAAATGAAAAAGCGGGAATGGAGGTGGCTGCCGCGGCTGCCTATACAGGGGCCAGAACCATGGTGACCATGAAGCAGGTAGGGTTAAACGTGGCCTCAGACCCCCTTATGAGTCTGGCCTATGTGGGAGTAAAGGGCGGCATGGTGGTGATGGTGGCGGATGATCCAGGTCCCATTTCCTCCCAGACAGAGCAGGATACACGCTGCTTCGGCCAGTTTTCCAAACTTCCGGTCTTTGATCCCAGTTCCCCGGAGGAGGCGTATGAGATGATCGGGGATGCCTTTGAGTATTCGGAAAAATACCACACGCCCGTGCTGTTCCGCCCCACCACAAGGATCTGCCATGGCTGTGCCAGTGTGGAGTTAAAAGAACGTGTCTGTCTTCCGGAACCCGAGGGTTTTGTGAAAGATTCCAATAAATGGGTGATCTTTCCACGCCTGTCCAACGCCAACCACAGGATGATAGAGGAGCGCAATCCTGTGATCGGCGAGGATTTCAGCTCTTATCGGTTCAATCTGCTGCACAGGGAGAATGAGGAATCGGGAAAGGGGATTATCACCCACGGCATCAACTATGAGTCTGTGATGGAAGCCCTGAACGGCTATCAGGGAGTCCGTGTCCTCAAGATCTCCACCCCCAACCCCATGCCGGAGAAGCTGATGCTGGAGTTTATGGACGGCCTTAAGGAGGTCATGGCAGTGGAGGAACTGGATCCTGTGCTGGAGCAGGAACTTCTGCTTCTGTGCGGAAAGCACCATCTGGATGTGAATGTCAGGGGGAAGCTGACAAGGGATGTCCAAAGCGCGGGTGAGAACAGTGTGGAATCTGTTAGAAATGTGCTGGAGGCATATTTGGGCCGTCCTTACATAGAATACCTGGAAAAAATCAGGGCGGCCCATCCGGTTTCCCCGCTCCCGGTTCCGCCTCTCCCCATCCGTCCTCCCGTGTTGTGTGCCGGATGTCCTCACAGGGCTTCCTTTTATGCAGTGAAGCGGGCCATGGAAAAGCTGAACCGGAATCTGGCTCAGGGCCAAAAGCCGGTGGAGGGGATCTACTGCGGCGATATCGGCTGCTATACCCTGGGGAATGCGAAGCCCTTGGATATGGTGGATACCTGTCTCTGTATGGGGGCTGGCATAACCATGGCCCAGGGTATGCAGAGAGTGGAGCCTGACAAGCGGTATTTTTCCTTTGTGGGAGATTCCACCTTTTTTGCCTCCGGCCTTACAGGCATTGTCAATGCGGTGTACAATGAAGCAAACCTGACCCTGTGCATTCTGGACAATTCCACCACGGCCATGACCGGGCACCAGCCCCATCCGGGCACCGGGCATACCATGATGGGACAGGTGGTGGATAAGATCGATATAACAAAGGTGCTGGAAGGCATCGGTGTCAGGAACATTGTGACAGTGGATGCACTGGATCTGGACCAGTGTGTGGACGCCGTACTGGAGATTTCAGCTAAAAAGGGAGTGGGTGCCGTGATATTTAAGGCGCCCTGCATTGCCATTGTAAAAACCTCCAAAAAGTGCAGGATCGTGGAGGATAAGTGTGTGAACTGCCGGACCTGTATCAATGAGATCGGCTGCCCGGCCCTGGTCCTGGACGGGGATATGGTGAGGATCGATGCCGGACTCTGCAATGGATGCGGACTCTGCGGCCAGATCTGTACAGTGGAAGCCATAGAGCCTGTAGATGAAGGCTGCTAAGTGCTCATAACTAGGAGGATGGATATGACAAAGAATGTATTGTTATGCGGAGTGGGCGGTCAGGGAACAGTCCTTGCATCCCGCCTGATAGCCCTGGCAGCCATGGAAAAGGGAATGGAAGCCAGAGGCGCGGAGACCATTGGAATGGCTCAGAGAGGCGGAAGCGTGGTAAGCCATGTGCGCATTGGGGGAGAGATCTATTCACCCATGATTCCCCACAAAGGGGCGGATGTCATGATCGGATTTGAGCCTGCGGAGGCAGTACGCTGCCTTCCCTATCTGAAAAAGGGCGGATGCGTAGTGGTATCACCCGTTCCTATCCGGCCGGTGACCGCGTCCCTGACAGGAGGCGCCTACACAGGTGAGGAGATGATGGAATATCTGAAACAGACAGTGGATCATCTGGTAGTGGTGGATGGAACCTCCATCTGCAGCCGGTGCGGCTCAACCAAGGTTTTAAATGTGGCCCTTCTGGGCGCTGCCATTGCCAGCGGCCTTATAGGCATTTCCCTGGAGGAGATGGAGCAGGCCATCTTAAAGCGGGTGCCTGAGAAATTCAGAGACATGAACGTGACGGCATTAAAAATGGGCGCTGCCTCAGAGCATGTTTAGACTGTGCCTGAAAACAGCTTTCTGACACCCGGGGGGTGGGCTGACCATTCCCGCCGGGCACACCCCAGCATATAACAGATGGAGGAAAAATCAATGAAGATGAAAGAATCACAGTTCCTTCTTATCAAGGAACAGCTTAAGAAACTGACCAGCAAAGAATGCTTTTACAAACAGAAACTGGAAGGCATCAATGTGGACCAGATCCAGTCGCAGGAGGAATTTGAGAAACTTCCGTTTACATGGAAGGGAGATCTGAGGGAGGCCTATCCTCTTGGGCTTATGGCTGCTCCTGAGGAAGAGATCGTGCGGATCCATTCCTCTTCAGGCACCACCGGAACACCGGTCATCATTCCCTATACCCAGCGGGATGTGGATGACTGGGCCCGGATGTTTGCCCGCTGTTACGAGATGGCGGGGATCACCAACATGGACAGAATCCAGATCACGCCGGGATATGGACTGTGGACTGCCGGAATCGGGTTCCAGCTGGGAGCCGAGCGCCTGGGAGCAATGACCGTGCCCATGGGACCGGGAAACACGGACAAACAGCTGCGCATGATGATGGATATGAAATCCACGGTCCTGTGCGCAACCTCATCTTACGCCCTGCTTCTTGCCGAGGAGATCGCCAAGAGAGGAATCGGGGAGAGGATCTGCCTGAAAAAGGGTGTGATCGGTTCCGAGCGCTGGGGCGAGAAAATGAGAAAAAGGATCGCCTCCGAGCTGGGAGTGGATCTCTACGATATCTACGGCCTGACCGAGGTCTATGGGCCTGGTATTGCCATCAACTGTCAGAAGCAGGGGGCCATGCATTATTGGGATGACTTTATATACATTGAAATTGTGGACCCCAAAACAGGCGAAGTCCTTCCTGACGGAGAGGTGGGAGAGATCGTGATCACCACCCTGAAAAAAGAGGGAGCGCCCCTGATCCGCTACCGCACCCATGACCTTTCCAGGATCGTGCCGGGAGATTGCCCCTGCGGTTCGCCGTATCCCAGGATCGATACCCTGATCGGACGCACGGATGATATGGTCAAGGTAAAGGGTGTGAACATTTTCCCCAGCCAGATCGAGGAACTGCTCAGCTCCATTGGCGGGGCATCCAGCGAGTACCAGGTCATGGTGGACCATCTCCTGGGCAAGGATGTGCTGACCCTGTTTGTGGAGACCAATCCCTCCATTAACCGGTATGCCCTTGAGATTGAGATACAGAACCAGTTTAAGAACAGGATCGGTCTGACACCGGTGGTAAAGCTGGTGGAACTGGGTGAACTTCCCAGAAGCGAGAAAAAATCCACCAGGGTGTTTGACAACAGGTATTAAAAGATCACATAAGAGCAGCCATCAGCCAGAGGAAGTGCCGGCAGGGCGGGACCGTCTATGAGGAAGGTTCCAGGGCCCGGACCAGCACTTCCTTTGCGTTTTCAGTGCGCAGAGCGATGAGGGTGCCGCGGATCAGATAGGCATTCATGGAATCCCTGCGGTTGCCCAGGATGCAGGTGACACGTTCCTTAAATGTAAAGCCAAGGGCGTCTAACTGTGAGGACATAAAGGAATCGCTGATGATCCAGACCACTTCGGCGGTATCTCCTGGATTTAATTCATTTAACGGATAGACCATAAATTTCACCGTTTCAGGTTCGTTATTATATTATATGCAGAGCGCTTATCCCGGGGGATGAAACGGGGGAGGGGGACGTGAGGAACACATTTGGTACAGGCCCATATAATAGAGTACAACCAAAATGAAAGGAGATATATAATATGAGTTGTAATAGTTGTGGTGGATACAGTGAGAACTTTGAGGAAGCTGTTTTCAGTGAAAATGAAAGATTTGCCAACAATGGCATCAATTACAGCAACAGCGGCTGCAATGCTGCGTCAGCATCAAACAGAGGGGGCAATAACTCCAGGCGCGGCTGCGACCTGTACTGGCAGGGATTTATGGCTGGTTTTTATTCCAACAACGGCTGCAATCAGTCGGCTGTGACCAGGACAGCTGCCCAGGCAGCTGAGCGCACAGCCGCTGCCGCCAGCAGATGTTCCTGCTGCTGCCAGTGCAATAATTGGAATTGCCGGTAATTCTGTCATAATCCTGTCTGTGTAAATAATTCTGATCCTTGGGGCTTTGGATATACCAGGGCTCTGGGGATAGGGGGATCTTAGACATGACAGAACCTTGGAGGTACTGGAATCTCAGACATGACAGAATTTTGGGGATACGGGGGCTTCGGAATGACCGGAGCCCCTCCTTTCAGTCCAAAAACACAGGAACCGGCTGATCCACGGCCATGGTGTCAGGCGTTATGATACAGTCATAGGCCAGCACATGGACCCCGCCGGAGGACGCCTCCCTCAGGGCTTCTCCAAAGGCGGGATGGGTTATATTGTTGGGCTTGAACCCTTTGATCCCCTTCATCTGGATCACAAACAATACATAAGCGTCATACCCCTCCCTCACGGCCTGGGCAAGTCCGTGGAGATGTTTGATGCCCCGCAGTGTGGGGGCGTCAGGGAACATGGCCATACCATGGTCTTCCAGGGTCACTCCTTTTACCTCCATAAAGGCGGGAACCTGGCTTTTTCCGTCCATATGATCCAGGGTAAATGCCAGGTCAAAGCGGGAATCCCCGTGGGTCACCTCCCTGCGTATATTGTCAGGTGTCCGGACAGTATCACCCGGGTTCGCGCCCGGCTCGGGGAATGCCCGGCCCTTCATGGCTTCCAGCCATTCCCAGGCCGCCCTGTTGGGAGCCTGGGAGTCCATGTTGATCAGCACATTCCCTTTATATACCCCGATCAGGTCATATTCTGTTTTGCGCCCTGTAACACCTGCTTCCGGGTGATACTCCAGGATGACCGTAACGCCGGGAATCAGAAGCTCCCTGCACCGCCCGGTATTTTTAACATGGCATATAACCGTCCGGCCGTTTACATCCACATGTGCGATAAAACGGTTGGGGCGGCTTAGAAAGGTTCCGGTTACTGTATGTTTATAAGTCATTGATCGTTCCTCCTGCTGTAAAACATGACCAGTATAGCAGAGAACAGGAAAAGGGTAAAGAACAATTTATTGCAGGGAGGTTCCCGGGAAGCGTATGGACACGGACATTCCCCTGTTGGGTGAACTTTGAAAAGAAAGTCCGTAATGCTCGCCATAATACAGCTTAAAACGCTGGTCAATATTATAGAGTCCATATCCATTGTGGTCTGTCCTTGAATCCAGGAGCCCGTCCAGCAGGGCCTCATCCATCCCGATCCCGTTGTCTTCCACAGTCAGGATCATATCATTTCCCCCGGTTGTCCCTTTGATCAGGATCTGGCCTGAAATATCAGCGCTGCCCACCCGTCCATGGAGGATGGAGTTCTCAACCAGCGGCTGCAGGACCAGCTTTATGACAGGAACGCATAACAGGGAATCCGGGACCTGTATATCAAGGGATATTCGGTTATCAAATCTGTAATTCTGGATCTGGATATATGTTTTTACGTGCTCCAGTTCATCATGAAGGGAAACCACATCCTGTCCCTTACTCAGGCTTAGACGGTAAAATTTGGCAAGCGCCTGGGCTAATTTTGAAATTTTAGGAGAGTTGTGATCCAATGCCTCCCAGTTAATGAGGTCCAGGGTATTATACAAAAAATGGGGATTGATCTGAGCCTGCAAAGCCCTGAGCTCAGCATTTTTTACAGCTTTTCCGGAATTATACTGTTCCTCAGCCAGAATTGATAGCCGCTGTGTCATATAATTGAAGGCATGAAAAAGATACCCGATCTCATCTTCGTAGTCCGGGGTGATACGGACGGATAGATCCCCGCCTTGGACCAATTCCATCTTTCCGGTGAGCAGCCGCAGCCGGTGTGCGATGGATTCTGCAAATAAATATGAGCAGCCGCATGCAATGATTCCGATCATGCCCATTAGTCCAAGCATTAGAAATCCGATCTGTTTGCTTTGATGGGTGATCTCACTGTAAGGAATGATGGCTGTCAACCGCCAGTCCGTGCTGGGAATGGCGCATGATTTTAATAAGAAATGCTTTCCGTTGATACGGATTTCACCCCAGTCAGGGAAATCGGCCATTGTTTCATCCAGCTTATTCTGATAGGATGCAAGATCCCTGTAGGATACAGGGTTGGAACAGGCAATCAGTTCATTTTCCGAATTACTGAGAAATACCACCCCCTGCTGTGTGGTGTTGGATTTCTGAAGTATGGAATCCAGGTCATCAGCCAGTATGCTTACACGCTGGATTCCAAGGAGCCTGCTGGAGTCATGGGTGCTTCGGATCGCCCGGAGCATAGAAACCATTCTTGTGTAGGGGCTGGCTTCGTTTGGAGTGGGGATATCCTGAGGAGGGAGCCATACAAGGGCCACCTGATCCTCTGAAAGGGTGTGGTAATAAGATGTATGGCGGATATCATCCATATTGCTGAAATACATGTTATTGTCCGCATAGAATAGGGTGCCGGGAACATAGATTGCCGCATTATGTACATATTCCTGAAGTTCCACTGTACTTAGCACATGTTCCATTGTCAGCATGTGACGGTACTGTTCCTGGAGATTATCCTCATCAGTGTCTTCCAGGCTGCCTGCCAGTGCGGACTGGATATCATTGCTATAATTAACCACCGCGGAGGCATAGATCACTGAACGTACCTTATATTCAATAAACTGCTCAGCCTGAAGAAAGGACTGGTTTTCCGAATACAGGATCTGTTTTAAGTAGCTTCCGGAAATATTGTAATACAGGGACGCGATGATACATGCAGTGGAAAACAAAACAAGGGCAGTGGAAAAACACATGACCTTTGTCCTGATGGACAGGCAGTGGATGGATCTTTTCCATGTTTTGATATGCAGGTTCATAGATGGTGCTCCTTATATTCGGATGGGGTGACTCCCAGGACCTTTTTAAACATCTTTGTATAATAATTGGCATCCGTAAATCCAACCTTCAGGGCAATATGGTACAGTTTCAGACTGTCATCACGCAAAAGGGAAATGGAATGGCGGATACGTATATCCCGTATGTATTCAACCAATGAAGCGCCTGTTTCCCGCTTGAACAGGTTGGACATATAGTTGGGGGACAGGTAAACTGCCTTGGAAATCTCTTTGACGGATAAAGCTGCATCACTGTAATGATCCTCAATATAGCGCTGGACCTGCAGGATGATACGTTTGCTGTTTTCTGATCCGCTGTCTGTTAAAAGCAGCATCAGCTGCCCCTTATAAAAAGAATGGATCTCCTTTAAAGTGGATGTCTCCGAAATGGATTGTCCGGGGGGATCAGAAGGCATGGGGGAGGAAGATAGCTGACGTCTCCGTTCCTCGATCAGATGTCCTATCCTGTGGTAGATTGAACATATCTCAGAAGGAGGGACATTGTTCTGCCCATGGAGTGTCTGATAAACAGATTCCAAAATACTGACGGCGTTTTCAAAATCACCGTGGGTCAGACACTGGGAAAATTGGTCCAGTATCTTCCGGTCAAATACCAGAGGCAGGATCCGTTCGCCAGTGTAATAAAGCGTCAGTCCATAGTCATGATAAAACAGCTGTTTCAGTGCAGTCAGCGCATCCGCATAGGAGAGACAGACGGATCTGATCCCGTGTACGACCCGTCCAACCGCGCAGAATGCATTCATTTCTTCAGCGGAATGGGCGGCCATAAGAATATTGAGATTCTGGTCACGTCCATAGTGGGGAAGACTGGCTGGTGCCGGACTGGCGAGGATCAGGACCTGGCTTTGATCATCTTTAAAAGCCTGAAGATACTCATAACGGATAAGCAGGCCGCTCAGGCTTCCGGTCAGGGCCTTCTCGCAGGTTTCAATGCCGCGCACAGGTCTGGGATAGCGCACAATGAGCACAGTAAACCACTGGGACAGATCTGAAAATGTATTTAAATACTCCAGGTCTGTCATATACTGGTTTTCATCCGTCCCAGGAGTGGTCAGAGAATCCACGACCCGTTTTCGGATGATGGGAAGGCTGCGGGAAATCATTTGGTGCATATTGCCATAGGAACGGTTGTGGAGATGGGAGCGGTGTACAAGGTCTGCAGCTTTTTTCACAGCCTTTTCCATTTCTTCCAGATCAATCGGTTTTTCTATATAATCCACTGCACCCAGGTCAATGGCTGAGTGCAGGTACTCCTTGTCGGAATAGCCGCTGAGAAACAGGATAACGCAGTCTGGGTATTGCGTACGCAGCCTGCGGCATAACTCTATTCCATTCATCTCAGGCATTCGTATATCAGACAGGATGATATCCGGGGCAAATGATGAACAGCGTTCCAGGGCCTCCATACCGCTGGCGGCAAGCTCTATATTCTGTATGCCAAAGGACGACCAGTTCACATGGCGGATCAGCCCGTTCCTGGTAGTTGTCTCGTCATCCACGATCAGTAAATTCATATTTCATGCCCCTCCCTTTTGTTATAATTGTATAGTTGTATTATATATAATTATAAGTATTTATGCAATATCACAAGGAAACCCCAAGGAAAGACCGTTGTTTTTTACTGGAAATCAAAGATTTGCATTATTATCAGGATCCCCTTGTGAACTTATAATAGGTCATATACAAAAGAGAGAGACAGATACATCAGAATTGTCCAGAGGGGGTATGGGCCATGTCATTAAAAAGTAAAAAGCGGATGCAGCTGTTTTTAAGGGAGTTATCGCGCAACAGGGTTCTGTTTGCCATGTTGGTACCGGCATTGCTTTTGATCACTATTTTTTCATATTTTCCAATGTCGGGTCTTCTGCTTGCATTTAAGGATTATCGCTACAATTTGGGAATATTTGGAAGCGAATGGAACGGGCTGGAGAATTTTAAGTTCTTTTTTATATCAGGTACAGGGCTGTCGGTAACAAAGAATACGATCCTATATAACCTTATCAATTTATCCACCTCACAGATACTTGCAGTGATCGTTGCGATCATCATAACGGAGATCCGGGGCAGATATTTTAAAAAAATCACGCAGTCCCTTATATTCCTGCCTTATTTTGTTTCCTGGGTACTGGTGGGAACACTGGTTTATAACCTGTTTAATTATGAAACGGGAATGGTGAACTCAGTGATGAAAAGTCTTTCCCTGGATCCGGTCAATCTGTATGCAATGCCGGGGATCTGGATCTGGATCATTGTTTTTTTTAACTCGTGGAAATGGGTGGGATATAATTCTGTCATATATATTGCGGCAATCACCGGTGTGGATTCTCAGTGTTATGAGGCGGCCAGCATTGACGGCGCCAATATATTTCAGAAAATACGTTATATTACCTTCCCGGCTATCCGGCCGACTATCATTACGGTGATCCTTTTAAATTTGGGAAGGATACTGCGTGGAGATTTTCAGATGTTTTATCAGATCATTGGGAATAACGGACAGCTGTTTAAGAACTCTGATATTATTGATACCTTTGTATTCCGCTCCCTGCTGCAGAGCAGTGATTTGGGAATGACGGCTGCGGCCTCATTTTATCAGTCGATCCTGTGTTTTATTATCATAGTGACAGTCAATGCAATTGTGAAGCGGATCGATGCTGATTATGCATTGTTCTAATTGATCCGTACAATATGGATAGAAAGGTGTTATGACAATGAACGAACAGAAAATAGGGGGAATAAAGGTTCGGGAGGCTGCATCTACAAGGTATTTCCATACATTTGGGTATATATTTGTGCTGCTTCTCAGTATTGTATGCGTACTGCCGTTTATCATATTGGTATCAGGATCATTTTCAGCGGAGCAGGCGATCCTGTTTCATGGATTCAAACTTTGGCCCCAGGAATTTACCCTGGAAGCCTACGAAACTTTATTTCATACGCCCATGGTTATGATCCGCTCCTATGGGGTGACCATTTTTATCACAGCAGTGGGAACGACCGTCAGCCTGTTTGTCACTGCCATGACGGGATATGTGCTCAGCCGGAAAGACTTTCTGTACCGCAACAAAATCGCATTTTTCTTTTACTTTACAACACTGTTTAACGGCGGATTAGTGGGGACCTATATTTTTATTATTAAATACCTGCATTTAAAGGACAGCTTTGCGGCCCTGATCTTTCCCCACATGATCAATGTGTTTAATCTGCTTATCATGCGCAGCTTTATGGCATCCCTGCCAACAGAGGTCATTGAATCGGCAAAAGTGGACGGAGCCGGAGAGTTCAGGATTTTTATACAGCTGATCCTGCCCCTGGCAAAGGCGGGACTGGCTACCATAGGATTGTTTACCGCACTGTATTACTGGAATGACTGGTACAGCGCAATGCTTTATATTACTTCATCAAAGAAATTTCCTTTGCAGTATATGTTATATGATATGCTTTCAAGACAGGACGGGATTGAACAGATGGCGGCCATGTCCGGCATTACCATATCGGAAATGCCATCGCAATCACTGAAAATGGCCATGTCCGTAGTTGCCACAGGACCGATCGTGCTCTTATATCCAGCGGTGCAGAAGTATTTTGTAAAAGGCATCACGGTAGGAGCCGTCAAGGGATGAGGAATGTATGCAGGGGATGCATCCAAGGGATGCTGATCATAACGCAGCAAAGCTGCACACAAAAAGGAGGGTTTATATGAAAAACACAAAAAGGATGCTGAAACAGGCAGCAGCAGGACTACTGGCAGCAGCAATGCTGATGACGGGCTGTTCTAAGGCGCTATCCGGTCAGGGCGGGGACCCGCAGACAAAAGAGGGTGACAAGAAAACTGAATCATCTGCTGACAGCAAAGAAGGACAAGCCCAAATCGACACATCCAAGGAAGTGGAATTGATCATGTATCTGGTAGGAAGCGAGCCGGCCAGGTACGGTGAAGTGCTGGAAATTTTTAATGAAAAGCTGAAGGCGGACATAAATGCTACGCTAACGGTGAAATGGCTTAGCTGGGGTGATTATCTTACAAAATATCCATTGGTATTGTCCTCCGGGGAACCCATAGACCTCATCTATTCGGCAAACTGGATCGATTTTTATCAGCATGCAGCAAATGGTGCATTCATGCCGTTAAACGACCTGCTTCCCATTTACTGTCCCAAGAGTTTTTCCGGCTATCCGAAGGAAGAAGCATTCCCACAGACCTCCATTGACGGACAGGTATATGCGTATGGTTCAACCTATCCCACCTATAGTGCATACGGTGCATATGTACGCGGAGATCTGCTGGAAAAGTATGGAATGGAACCGGTCAAGACATTGGATGATTATGGTGATTATTTAAAGACCGTTGCCAAAGAAGATCCGGATTTGGTACCCATGCAGATCGTGGCGACCAAGGGAAGCCAGCTGGATGATGTATACCTTTCCATGGATGGAATGTATCCCCTCAGCGGAAATAATGGGAGCTTTTATTTTGTAGATCCTAAGGATCCACAGGGAAAGGTTTACTGTAAGACAGACTGGGAAAAGATGCCCGAATTCCTTGAAAAAATGAAGGAGTGGTCAGATGCGGGGTGCTGGTCCAAGTCAGCGCTGTCCAATCAGGACAAGAGCCTTTTTGCAGCCGGAAAAGCAGCATCCAGGCTTGGGAATTACGATCAGTATGTGGGCGACTATATCAATGCTCCGGAGCGGAACATACAGTTTGTTAATTTTACCAAGAACATTGAGCGGCTTTCCTTTACCCAGGATGCCATGTCCGTGCCGATTTCAGCAAAGAATCCGGAACGGGCCCTGATGATGCTGGATCTGATCCTGACTGATCCATCCTATTATGACCTTCTGGCATATGGCATTGAAGGAGAGACTTACCGGTTTGATGAGAACAATTTTGTGGAAGCACTGGATCCCAAAAATTTTCCGTTGGAATCAGGAACGTCTGGGTTCCGCACACCGGAAAACAACCATTATAAAGCAGGCTCCCCGGCTGCCATTATAGAAGATGTAAACCGCATGAAAGAGGAATCAGTTCCCGATAAATACCGGGCGTTTGTAATGGATACAAGCAATGTAAAAAATGAGTATGCCGCGGTACAGAATGTTATTTCCCAGTATTACAATCCACTAAAGCTGGGGTATACCAATGATTATAAAACAGACTTTGAGAACCTGAAGGAACAGCTGAGGCTTGCGGGAAATGATAAGGTGATCGAGGAATTCCAACGCCAGATCGATGAATTTAATAAAAGTAATCCATAGGTAAAGGGGAGGGGATATGGTGGGAAAATCAATTGAGGTGATATGCTCCAGCCGGAATGGAGGCTGCTTTAACAACTGCCCTGACGTGTTTTTCTATCAGGATGTCAATGAGGTTGAAAAGGAGCTGTTATGCATTTATCCGGAAGTGGAATACCAGGAACTGGAGGGATTTGGAGGCGCGATCACAGAGAGTGTTGCCCATAACCTGTGCCGCATGGGACCGGAAAAACAGGAGGAGGTCATCAACGCGTATTTTGATCCCGTTCAGGGAATTGGACTGAATTTCTGCCGTACCCATATTGGAAGCTGTGATTTTTCTACGGAAACATACAGTTATGACGACATACCGGGTGATTTCGGGCTGGAAAAATTTCATATCGATCACGACCGCAGGGAGCTGCTCCCGGCTCTCAAGGCAGTCCTGAAAAAACGGCCGGACCTTAAGGTACTTGCAAGTCCATGGAGCCCGCCGGCTTGGATGAAGACAAACGCAAGCATGCTGGAGGGCGGTTCTGTCAAGGAATCATGCAGACAGGTGTGGGCTGATTACATTGTGCGTTATCTGCAGGAATACGAAAAGGAGGGAATACCTGTCTGGGGACTGACCGTACAAAATGAGGCCAAGGCAAGCCAGACCTGGGAGTCCTGTGTATACACAGGAAAAGAAGAAAAAGAGTTTGTGAGGGACTACCTGGGACCTGCCCTGTGCAGGGATGGACGGGAAGACCTGAAAATACTGATATGGGACCACAACAAGGAGCGGGTGGTGGAACGGGTTTCGGAAGCCATGGAGGACAGAAAGGCAGCCGGTTATATCTATGGCGCGGCAATACATTGGTATTCCGGTGAACATTTTGAGGCGCTTCAAGTGGCCCATGAGAAATATCCACAGCTTCATCTGTTTTCAACTGAGAACAGCATGGGACGTTATCCGGATTACACCTGGGATATGGGGGAACGCATTGCCCATGGGGTCATAGGGGATCTGAAAAATCATGTCAGCGCATGGTTTGCATGGAACCTGATATTGGACGAGGGAGGTTTTCCCAATCATGACCACCCTATGGGAAAATCTCCCATGATGGTTGATTTCAGGTTGGACGGAGCGCTGCATTATGATTCCGGTTACTATTATCTAGGACATTTCAGCAAATATATCCGCCCCGGGGCCAGCAGGATCGGCAGCAGCATATACACGGATAAGCTGGAAAACATAACCTTCCGTAATCCGGACGGCAGTATGGTGACAGTGATATTAAACAGGACGGACGAAGGTATAAAGTTCATCCTGAAATACGAGCAGAAACTGGCTGATTTTATAAGCGCCCCCCATTCCATTATGACCCTGTGTTATGGACCCTGAGCAAAGGAAGGGAAGCTTTTATGGAACAAGCAGGAATTATCTTTTTCAATTTGCTGATTCTGTTTGCATATTTTGGCGTGGGATTTTTATGCAGGAACCGTAAGATCATATCTGAACAGGGAATTGAAAGTTTCAGCAGTTTTGTACTGAACGTTGCACTGCCATGTACCATACTTAAATCATTCACTCTGGAACTTTCGCCGGAAAATTACAGGAGCGCCCTGGTACTTCTGGCTATATCCACCGGTACCTGTGTACTTTCCTTTGGGGTGGGAACCCTTCTGTTCCGTCAACTGCCGGCAGCCCAGCAAAGTGTAATGCGCTATAGTGCTCTTATCAGTAATTGTACATTTGTGGGTCTGCCGTTGCTTAACGGGATCTGCGGCCCTCTGGGAGTATTCTATGCATCTGTATTTGTAATCCCCAACCGCTTTTTTATGTGGTCGGCCGGTGTATGGATGTTTTCCCAAAATGCTCCCGGAAGAAAAGGTCCGGTCAGCAGGATCCTTTTGAATCCGTGCATGCTGGCCTGTTATACAGGAGCCCTTTATCTTGTTTTCAGGCCGGATCTGCCGCGGCTCATACTGGAGGTTCTTGAAAATATAAGTAACTGCACGGCTCCCCTGTCCATGGTTACAATGGGGGCGATCCTGTCACGGATCCGGTTTAAGGATGTGTTCTGCAAAAATGTGGGAGCCATCGTGGCATGCCGTCTGGTGCTGCTTCCGCTGCTGGTATGGGGAATCCTGCTTCTGCTGAAAGCAGATGCAGTTACAGTCATGGTTTCTGTGCTTTTAACAGGCATGCCGTTGGCTAACACAGTTATTTTGATGGCTGAACAATATCATGCGGACGTTAAACTGGCCGGCGCAGCAACGCTGTTGTCCGTGCTGCTGTCCGTCATAACCATTCCTTTACTTTCATTCATATTGTAAAGGGACAATAGGCGAGGAGGTAAGTGGCCATGCCGCTTGTACAAACAAACATGCTTCTTAAGCATGCGGCACAAAATAATTATGGTGTCGCAGCAGTCAATGCCTGTAATTATGATGCGATCCACTGGATCATAACCGCGGCCCAGAGAGAGAGGATCCCTGTCATTGTTATGGTTCCTCCTTCGTTTAATGCCAGGATCCCTATCCGGTTTCTGGCCCGGATGGCAAAGGAGATGGCCGGACAGTCAGAGGTGCCGGTGGCAGTCCATCTGGACCATTCCAGGGGATATAAAATTGCAGTGGAGGGGATAAGGGATGGATTTCCTTCCATTATGGTGGATGGCTCTGCCCTTCCTTATGAGGAAAATGTGGCTCTTACCGCCCGGGTGGTGGAAACAGCAGCGGTGTTTGGCGTGGATGTGGAAGGGGAGATCGGCCATGTGGGGCAGGGGGCAAAGCTTGAGGACATCATTGATGCGGACAGATATACAACGGTGGAACAGGCAGTTGATTTCGCAAAACGGACCGGGTGTAATTCCCTGGCCATAGCGGTGGGAAACGCACACGGAGTATATATACGCAGGCCCCATCTTGACTTTGAGCGGATCCGGGCAATAAGAAGCAGCCTTGAGATCCCTCTGGTACTGCACGGAGGTTCAGGCATACCTGATGAACAGCTTCAGGAAGCGGTCCTGAGCGGGATCAGCAAATTCAACCTGTTCACGGAATTTGACCAGGCTGTGTATAATGCCATGCGTTCCGGGATGCTGGCCGTGGATGAAACGGAGCCCAAGGGCGCTTATTACCGGCACCTTCTGCCATATTTAGATGAACCAGTGGTAGAATTTCTGAGAGGCAGGCTGCGCCTGTTGAATCCAAAGAGGATTACCGTATAAAGGAGGAACGGGAATGTATGACATTGTAGGCATTGACCAGCCTTGTGTGGATCTTTCGGTCAATCTTAACAAATTTCCCCAGAAGGATGGGAGGGAGCATATTCTTAATTATTCCTTCCAGGGAGGAGGAAAGACTGCAACGGGTCTGGCAGCAGCAGCTTCCCTTGGGGCAGCCTGCGCCCTTGTGGGAAATGTGGGTGATGACCGGTTGGCTTATTTTTGCCAAAAGGACCTGGATTTTCACGGAGTGGATGCACGGTATCTGATCAAACGGCCGCAGAAATATACTTCCTTTTCAGTTGTCATCAGTGAGAAAGAGACATGCACCAGATGTATCCTTCCCCACCGGAGCAATGGGGAGAGGATACGGTTTGATGAGATTCCGGAGGAGCTGTTTAAAAATACTAAATTCTTATACATTTCCTGGGTAAATGATGATATTTTAAAAGCGGTCAGGGCAGCCCGGTCATTTGGGGCAGGTATTGTCATTGATGCGGATGAATCAACGGAAGGGGTGAATGAGATCCTGCCTCTTACGGATATTTTTATTGCATCTGAAAAATTGTATGAAAAATGGTTCCCCGGTTCCGCAGACCGCGATGTAAACTGCAGGGCTGTGCAGGCAAAAGGACCGGGAATTGTGATGTTTACAATGGGCGAAAAGGGATGTTTCGGCATGGATGAAAACGGTTTTTTCTCTATTCCTGCTTATTCTGTTGATATTGTGGATACTCTTGGCGCAGGAGATACGTTCCATGGGGCATTTGTGGCCGGCCGTACAATGGGGATGTCTGCGCAGGACTCCGCCCGCCTGGCCAGCGCGGCAGCTGCCATTAAATGTACCCGCATAGGCGGAAGGGCAGGTATTCCCGACCTGAAGACGGTCCGGACATTTATGAGGGAAGGGCGTATCGATCACAGAGAAATTGACAGAAGGGCACAGTTTTACAAGGAGGGATTTGAAAATGTATAGTTCACATCTTGTGGTAGGGATAGCACCAACAAAAAGGGGTATCCTTTCCCTGGAGGAAGCGGTAAAACAAAAGGAGCGGTATTTTGCAGCGCTGAGGAGGATTCTCACAGAACATGTCACCCTTGTCGATATTGATGATGTATGTGAACAGGGGATATTGTGCAAAAGGGACCAGGTCGGTGCGGTGGTTGAAAAGTTCAGGACATCCGGCGTTGACGCTCTCTTTTTTCCCTTCTGTGATTTTGGCGAGGAGCAGCCGGTTGCAGAGGTGGCTAGAAGTTTCCGTATTCCCACACTTATATGGGGAGAGCGGGACGAACGGCCAAATACCTATGAGAAGCGGGGGAAGGATACTCAGTGCGGCATGTTTGCGGCCACCCGGGTGCTGAAACGTTTTGGTATCACATACAGCTACATATACAGCTGCCGGGTTGACAGCAGGGAGTTTAGGAATGGTTATGAAAACTTTATCAGGGCGGCGAATGTGGTAAAGGAGATCAGAAATACCCGGATTGGAAAAATTGGAAGCAGGCCCGATCCTTTTGCCAGTGTTGTGGCAAATGAGGGGGATCTCACAGAGAAGCTGGGTATTGTGACCGTACCCATCTCCGTTGCCCAGGTGGCAAAGAGGACCATGGAGGTAATTGAGGAGAACGGCAGGGAATACCGGGAGTACTACCAGAATGTGTTAAAGAGGTATGATGTTTCTGCAATTTCCTGTGACCACCAGAAAAAAATTGCCGGCATAAAAATAGCGGTTGCCCAGCTGCTTTCAGAATATGGATGTACGTCTGCTGCCATGCAGTGCTGGCCGGCGTTTGTGGAACAGATCGGTATCCGCCCATGTCTGACATTGGGCGAGATGTCAGGTGAGAGGATACCCATTGCATGTGAATGTGACCTGAACGGAGCAGTGACCCTGACCATGCTGCGGGCGGTTTCCCTCAGTGAAAGACCGACTTTTTTGCAGATATGACCATACGCCATCCGGAAAATGACAACGCCGAGCTGCTATGGCACTGCGGCCAGTTCCCCTATGAGCTGAAGGATGAGGCGTGTCCGGCGCGGATCAAAGAGGGGCGGCAGGTATTCCGGCTGAGAAGCTCCGGCCAGGTGACCATCGCCAGATTTGAGGAATCAGGAGGGGAGCTTTTTCTCTTTGCCGGGGAGGGACATACGGTGGAGGGACCTGAAACCACATGCACCTACACCTGGTTTGAAACAGAAAACTGGAAGGCCTGGGAGGAAAAACTGATGTTTGGTCCCTACATCCATCATGTGGGAGGCATATTCGGACACTATAAAAGGGCATTAAAAGAGGCGATGCGTTATTTGCCGGTCATCTTTGACCCGGCGGAAGATGACGGCTCAATGAGCCTGTAAAGAGGAGGGACAGGGGGATGAGATATAAAAAATTAGGAAATACTGATTTGAATGTTTCAACAGTGGGGTTGGGGACCTGGGCTTTGGCAGGATCTGTTGCCGGCAGTGATTCATGGGGAGTTATGGATGATAGGGTATCGGAGGATACGATCCGCCATGCACTGGAAAGAGGGATCAACCTGATCGATACCTCCCCCAGCTATGGGATCGGCCATGGGGAGGAAGTCGTGGGACGCGCAGTAATGGGACAGCGCCATAAGGCTGTTATTGTGACCAAATGCGGAACCTTTAAAAAGGATGGGAAAATATACCGTGACTTAAGGCCTGAAGCGATCCGTGGACAGCTGGAGGGATCCTTAACAAGGCTGGGAACAGAATATACGGACCTTTATCTGATCCACTGGCCGGATCCCTCCACCCCGCTTTCCGACACGCTGGGAGAGTTGTGCCGGCTGAAGGAGGAAGGGAAGATACGCTATATCGGGGTATCAAACTTCAGCCGGGAACTGCTGGATGAGGCCAGGACAATGGCTGATATTGTATGTATCCAGCCGCAGTTTTCATTGCTTGCAAGGGAGAGTGAGGGGCTGATACAATATGCCCATTCCCTGGACATGGGGGTTCTGACCTATGGCTCCCTGGGGGCGGGTATACTAAGTGGGAAATATGATAAACTTCCTGACTTTGGGGTTGGAGATGCCAGAAACAGATTTTACAAAACCTTTTTCAGTGAACCTATGTTTTCCAGGAGTATGGAACTTGTAAATGTACTCAGGGACATTGCAGGGGAGCACGGACGGCCTGTTTCACAGGTGGCGATTAACTGGGTGGCGCAGCAGCCCTGGGTAACATCTGCCATTGTAGGGGCAAAAAATGAAGGGCAGATTGAGGAAAATGCAATGGCCGGGGAATGGATGCTCTCGGAGAATGAACTGGAAAAAATCAGAAGCGCATATGCGGATATAATGGAAATAAATTAAAAGGCAGCAGTAATCCCGGATGTTTAGGCTCTGTGGTTACTGCTGCTTTTGCCCATGATTTCAGTTGCGCCCAACCAGGAAATGTGTTAATATTTCAATAACGTAAGCCAGGATTCCACCGCCTTTACAGGTGGAGCGCGGATCCAAACAATAAATCTGAACATAAATGTAAAAAGTGAGGACAAGAGTATGGGATTAACCTATCAGAGTACAAGGGGCGGTGAGACGGGCGTGTCAGCATCCATGGCCATTCTGCAGGGCCTGGCAAAGGACGGCGGCCTGTTCATGCCCACTGAGATACCAAAGCTGGATGTTCCAATGGAACGCCTTTCAGCCATGACCTACCAGGAAACCGCCTATGAGGTCATGAAGCTGTTCCTTACGGATTATACCCAGGAGGAATTAAAAAGCTGTATTGCCAGGGCGTATGACAGCAAGTTTGACACAGAGGAGATCGCCCCCCTGGCAAAGGCCGAGGGAGCATATTTCCTGGAACTGTACCATGGGTGCACCATTGCTTTTAAGGACATGGCTCTTTCCATTCTGCCCCATCTCATGACAACAGCGGCAAAGAAGAACCAGGTGGATAAGGAGATCGTGATCCTGACAGCCACCTCCGGCGATACGGGAAAGGCCGCCATGGCAGGGTTTGCGGATGTTCCTGGAACGCGTATCATTGTATTTTATCCCAAGGACGGGGTCAGCAAGGTGCAGGAACTCCAGATGCGTACCCAGAAGGGTGAGAATACAAGTGTTGTGGCAATCCATGGAAACTTTGACGATGCCCAGACCGGCGTTAAGAAGCTGTTTGGGGATAAGGAGCTGGAGGCGCAGCTGGCCGCAAAGGGATTTCAGTTCTCCTCAGCCAACTCCATCAATATCGGCAGGCTGGTTCCCCAGATCGTCTATTATGTATATGCATATGCCAAACTGCTGGCCAATGAGGAGATCAAGCAGGGCGAGGAGATCAATGTAGTGGTCCCCACAGGCAATTTCGGCAATATCCTGGCCGCCTATTTCGCTAAGCGCATGGGTCTTCCCATCAAGAACCTGATCTGCGCGTCCAATGACAATAAAGTGCTGTATGACTTCTTTACCACAGGAACCTATGACAGGAAGAGGGAGTTCATTCTCACCAATTCACCTTCCATGGATATCCTTATATCCAGCAATCTGGAGCGCCTTATCTATCTGAGCACCGGCTGTGACGGGGCTGCCAATGAGGCCCTTATGCAGGAGCTTTCTGCAAAGGGAAGCTACACCGTGACCCGGGATATGCGTGAGTTCATGTCTGATTTTAAGGGCGGTTACGCAACACAGGAGGAGAATGCGGCCGCCATCAAAAAGATGTTTGACCGCACAGGATACCTGATCGATACCCATACGGGCATTGCCGCAGCTGTGTACGGCCAGTACAGGGCGGAGAGCGGTGACCATACAAAGACAGTGATCGCTTCCACGGCCAGCCCATATAAATTCTCCAACAGCGTGATGGAAGCCATTGCCGGACCTGACAGCGTGAGAGGCAGGGATGAGTTTGAGGTGGTGGATGCCCTCAGCAGCCTGTCCAAAGTCGCAGTTCCAAAGGCGGTGGAGGAGATCCGCAATGCTCCCATCCGCCACAATACAGAGTGTGATGTGGATAAAATGAAAGCAACGGTAAAAGATATACTTGAGTGTGTTTGACCATTCATTCACGCCGTATGCATGACCTGTAGTTAAAAACCTCTTCCTTTTTGTTCGCAACTGCGATATAATAAGCAAGATGGTTAATAAAATAACAAAGTTTATAAGGAGGGTATCATATGTTAGTTTCAGCAAAAGAGATGCTTGACAAGGCTAGGGAAGGCAAGTACGCAGTTGGACAGTTTAACATCAATAACCTTGAATGGACCAAGTCAGTGCTTCTGACAGCAGAAGAGCTGAAGTCCCCTGTGATCCTGGGAGTATCCGAGGGCGCAGGAAAGTATATGACAGGATTTAAGACAGTGGCAGCCATGGTTGAGGCCATGATGGAAGAACTGAACATCACGGTCCCTGTAGCGCTGCATTTGGATCACGGCTCATATGAGGGCTGCTATAAATGTATTAAAGCAGGATTCTCATCCATTATGTTTGACGGTTCCCATTATCCAATCGAGGAGAACATCGAGAAGACAAAGGAACTGGTAAAGATCGCCCATGCAATGGGTCTGTCCCTGGAGGCAGAGGTTGGCTCCATCGGCGGTGAGGAAGACGGCGTTGTAGGTCTGGGCGAGTGCGCGGATCCCAATGAGTGCAAAGCCATTGCTGACCTGGGAATCGACTTTTTAGCGGCCGGTATCGGCAACATCCATGGAAAATATCCTGCCAACTGGCCTGGACTGCGCTTCGATGTTCTGGAGAGCGTTAAGGAAAAGGTTGGGGATATGCCTCTGGTGCTCCACGGCGGAACAGGCATTCCTGAGGACATGATCAAGAAGGCCATCAGCCTTGGGGTAGCTAAGATCAATGTTAACACAGAGTGCCAGCTGACCTTTGCGGCAGCAACCAGGGAATACATTGAAGCAGGCAAGGATCAGCAGGGCAAAGGCTTTGACCCAAGAAAGCTTCTGGCTCCCGGCGCAGATGCCATCAAGGCAACTGTGAAAGAGAAGATGGAATTATTCGGTTCCGTGGGCAAGGCTTAATGGCACGGATCACGCCAGATATTAAGACAGCTTAATAAAGCTTATTAGAATAAAAAACATGATTTCCGAAAAAATCACTTGCAATTTTAAGTGAAATGGTTTATTTTAATAAAGAACAAAGGTGTTCTCTCTCAAAGGGGGAACACCTTTTTGTTATATATCCGCCAAAGCCTAATAGAATTACGTGATAAGGGTATATGACAATATCTGAATGATGGAAATGGATGAGGAAGATTAAAAAGAGAGGATGGATGAATCTATGAGCGAAGTATTGAATGTATCTGAGATGTTTGGTAAGAACGTATTCAATGATGCGGTGATGAAGGACCGTCTGCCCAAGAACGTGTACAAAAAACTGAAGAAGACCATCGAAGACGGCGCAGAGCTGGATCCCAGCATAGCTGACGTGGTGGCACACGCCATGAAGGATTGGGCGATTGAGAGGGGGGCAACCCATTACACCCATTGGTTCCAGCCTCTAACCGGCGTGACGGCTGAGAAGCATGATTCCTTTATCTCCGCCCCAAATGACGGAAAGGTGATCATGGAGTTCTCCGGCAAAGAGCTGATCAAGGGCGAGCCGGATGCTTCCTCCTTCCCCTCCGGCGGTCTGAGGGCTACCTTTGAGGCCAGAGGATATACGGTATGGGACTGTAGCTCACCTGCATTCTTAAGGGAGGATGCCATTGGCGTGACCCTCTGTATCCCCACCTCCTTCTGTTCCTACAAGGGTGAATCCCTGGATAAAAAGACCCCGCTGCTGCGTTCCATGCAGGCAGTGAATGAACAGGCACTGAGGATCCTCAGGCTGTTTGGCAATACAACTGCAAAGAGGGTTGCGCCCTCCGTGGGAGCCGAGCAGGAATACTTCCTGGTTGACCGTGAAAAGTACTTACAGCGCAAGGATCTGATCTACACAGGGCGCACCCTGTTCGGGGCAATGCCTCCCAAGGGACAGGAACTGGAGGATCATTACTTTGGGGCCATCCGGGAGAGGATCGGTTCCTATATGAACGATGTGAATAAAGAGCTGTGGAAGCTGGGGGTTCCTGCCAAGACACAGCACAATGAGGTGGCTCCGGCGCAGCATGAGCTGGCCCCCATATACGAGGGAGTGAACCAGGCGGTGGATCACAACCAGATCGTGATGGAAACACTGAAAAAGGTTGCAGGGCGCCATGGTATGGCATGCCTTCTCCACGAGAAGCCGTTTGCGGGCGTGAACGGTTCCGGCAAGCACAATAACTGGTCCCTCACCGCGGATGACGGCACCAACCTTTTAAATCCCGGGGATACGCCCCATGAGAATATCCAGTTTCTGCTGGTTCTGGCCTGCATCATCAAGGCTGTGGATGTCCATGCAGACCTTTTGAGGGAATCGGCAGCTGATGTGGGAAATGACCACAGGCTGGGAGCCAACGAGGCGCCGCCTGCCATTATCTCCATTTTCCTGGGAGAACAGCTGGAGGATGTGATCGATCAGCTGTGCAGCACAGGAGAGGCCACCCATTCCAAGAAGGGCGGCACCCTGAAGACAGGCGTTGATATCCTTCCCGACCTTGATAAGGATGCAACGGACAGGAACAGGACCTCACCTTTTGCATTTACAGGCAATAAGTTTGAGTTCCGTATGGTGGGCTCCTCGGATTCCATTGCTTCCCCCAACGCAGTGCTGAATACCATTGTGGCCGAGGCATTTAAGGAAGCAGCTGATAAGCTGGAAAAGGCCGGTGACTTTGACATGGCCGTACATGATTTGATCAAGGAAACACTGTCCGCTCACAGAAGGATCATTTTTAATGGGAATGGCTATGCTGATGAGTGGGTCGTGGAGGCGGAACAGAGAGGGCTTCCCAACATCCGGTCCATGGTTGATGCCATCCCCGCCCTGACTACGGATAAGGCGGTAAAGCTGTTTGAGGAGTTCTGCGTATTCACAAGGGCGGAGCTGGAATCCAGGGCTGAGGTTGAATATGAGAATTATTCCAAGGCCATAAATATTGAAGCAAGAACCATGTATGATATGGCCAGTAAGTCCATCATACCGGCTGTGATCAAGTATACCACCGGTCTGGCAGCATCTATCACAGCTGTTAAGAGCGCCTGCCCGGATGCGGATGTCAGCACGCAGACAGAGCTTTTGTTAGAGACATCAGACCTTTTAAGCGAGACCAAGACTGCCCTTTCCAGACTGGCAGAGATGACGGAAAAAGCAGCCGCAGCGGAAGGGGGCAAGACGCAGGCCCTTGTCTATCATCAGGATGTGGTTCCGGCCATGGCGGCCTTGAGGGCGCCTGTGGATCAGCTGGAGATGATCGTGGATAAAGAGCTGTGGCCCATGCCAAGCTACGGCGATCTGATTTTTGAAGTATAGTTATATTAAAAAAGTACAGATCGTAAGATCACAGCGTGCTGCAGGATGGCCGGAATCCGGTTTTCCTGCAGCATTTTTGTGCGTATATTTTCAAAAAGCAATTTTCAAACACACTCTAATCCGTCTTGCATTTTCCCAAGTATATGGTATAATGTTCATATATTTTTTAATAATTAATATTTTGAACATAAATAGAGCGGAAGCGAGGAATCAGAATATGGACAGACATGGACTTGTGTGCAGGGCGGTGCTGGAACAGCCGGATATTACACAGAGGGAACTGGCGGCAAAGCTGAATGTATCCCTGGGAACAGCAAACGGGCTTGTAAAGGAGTGCATGGGCAGGGGATATATTGCTGAGAGGACAGAGGGAGAGGACGGCTTTAGGTACGGCTCCAAGTGGGAGCTTAAGGAGGAGGGAAGACGCCTTCTGGAGCAATATAAGGTGGACGGCGCGCTGATCATAGCAGCAGGTTTTGGTTCCCGGTTCGTGCCGCTTACATTTGAGACGCCGAAAGGGCTTCTGGAAGTGTTTGGGGAACGCATGATCGAGCGGCAGATCCGCCAGCTTCATGAGGTTGGTATCAGAGACATTACCATTGCAGTGGGATATCTGAAGGAAAAGTTTGAATATCTCATTGACAAATATGACGTGGAGCTTTTGTACAATCCGGAATATTCCGGCAAGAACACCCTTGCCACTATTTACCGGGCCAGAAGGGTGCTGAAGGGGCGCAACATGTACGTGCTCTCATCTGATAACTGGATGAGGGAGAACATGTACCACGCCTACGAATGCGGCGCATGGTACAGTGCGGCGTTCCAAAAAGGGGAGACCAAGGAGTGGTGCCTTTCATTTAATAAAAAGGGAAGGATCACGGATGTAAAGGTAGGGGGACGGGACCAGTGGGTGATGTACGGGCCCACGTATTTTTCCAGGGAGTTTACAAGCCGGTTCATGCCGGTGCTGGAAGCCTATTATAAAACACCTGGAACGGAACAGTTTTACTGGGAGCAGGTCTATGTGGATATGCTCACCGGGGAGGCCAAAAGACGCCTGGAGCAGGAGGATCAGGAGATCCTGAAACAGGCGGTCAGGGAATCCGCCCTGCCGGCCGGCCATTGGAATGAGATAGAAATGGATGCGAACCGGCAGCCGGAGGACCAGGTCTATGAGTTTGAAAACCTGGAAGAGCTTAGGCTCTTTGATCCCAGGTATCAGAATCATTCCGACAATGCGGCCATGAAGCTGGTGGCAGAGGTATTTCAGGTGCCTGAGTCCCAGATCAGGGATATACGCTGCCTGAAATCGGGAATGACCAACAAATCCTTCCTGTTTAAAGTGGGGGAACGCCACTGTATCTGCCGGATACCGGGACCGGGCACGGAGCTTCTCATTAACAGAAGGCAGGAAAAACAGGTCTATGACGCGGTGGCGCCTCTGGGAGTTACGGAACATGTGATCTACATGAACGAGCGCACAGGATATAAGATCGCGGAGTACTATGAGGGGGCAAGAAATGCAGCGGCGGACAGCTGGTCCGATATGGAGCAGTGCATGGGAATTGTGCGGTGTCTCCACCAGTCCGGTATTGAGGTGGGACATGAATTTGATATCCGGGAGCGGATCGACTTTTACGAAAAGCTGTGCCGCAGCCACGGTGCGATCCTGTTTGAGGACTACGAGGAAGTGCGGGGCTGGATGGACTGGATCATGGACAGCCTGGAGGCCATGAAACGCACAAAATGCCTGTGCCACATTGACGCAAATGTGGATAACTTCCTGTTTTTAAAGGATGGCAGTGTAAAACTTCTGGATTGGGAGTACGCGGGCATGTGTGATCCCATTATGGATATTTCCATGAGCGCTATTTATTCCTATTATAATGGAGAGGACATGGAGCATCTGCTCAGGCTGTACCTTCAGAGGGAACCTGAACCTGAGGAGTTGTTTGCCGTTTACGGGTATGCTGCACTGGGAGGTTTTTTGTGGAGTCTGTGGGCTGTTTATAAGAGTGCGCTGGGAGATGAATTTGGCGAGTACACCATCATCATGTACCGGTACGCTAAAAAATATTATAGGAAATTACGGAAATTGTAATAAAAATGTTACCATTTGAATATGGGATTGTGCTATAATCGAAGAGATGTAAGAAGCTGGGGAATTCTGTGCCCCGGTTTGATATAAGAGTACCCTCGGAAACTCCCTTGTACCCGTCTTTGGGGCTGAGTTCCTGAGGACGCTCATAACGAGGAGGATGACACATGGGACGGAAAAGGTACTGGGCAGCTATCACCGCGGCCGGTATGATTGGGGCCATGGCATTGGGAAACGCATTCACAAGTTATGCGGCAGACGGCTGGACAAAGTCGAATGATCATTGGACCTATATATACAATGGCCAGGTACATACGGGGTGGCTCCAGACCAGTGAAGGATGGTACTATATGGACCTTTCCACTGGTCAGATGACAACGGGATTCAAGCAGATTGACGGCAAATGGTATTTCTTTAAGCCAAGCGGTCTTATGGCAACAGGATGGGTCAACCCTGAGGACGGCAAGTGGTATTACATGCTCGATGATGGGACCATGGTGACAGGATGGCTGAAGATTGGCGATGACTATTATTTCATGCGCGGCAACGGTACCATGGGTACGGGATGGCGCGAGATGGACGGCGCATGGTATTTCTTCCAGAGCAATGGAAAGTGTGTTGTGAATTCCTGGGCCCAGATCAAGGACAACTGGTACCTGTTCGGGACAGACGGCAAGATGATGACCGGATGGGCTAAGGTGGACAAGGATTATTTTTACCTGAACACAGACGGACGGATGCTGATCGGCTGGCTCAGCGACAGTGACGGCAACAAGTACTACATGGACATGTCAAACGGAAAGATGTCCACGGGCTGGAAGCAGATCGACAGCTCCTGGTACTATTTTAACAGCAACGGGCATATGATGACCGGCTGGATCCAGCTGGACGGAAAGTATTACTATCTGAACCCTGCCAATGAAGGGAAGATGATTGCAGGAACATCAGCAACCATCAACGGAACCCAGTATAACTTTGACTCAAGCGGTGTGTGCCAGAACGCAGGCGGTGTATCCGCCCAGACTCCTGGTACGGTTGACAACAGCAACAACAGCAATTCCGGCGTAAACGGCGGTCCGGGGGCGTCCAATAACTCCTCAGGCATCAGCAACAATGGACCTGGAGGCACCTCTTCAGGAAGCAGCGGTCCAACCAGCGGCAACAGCAGTAACACCAGCAACAGCCCTTCCGGCAGTTCTTCCAATAGCTTGGAGGCGGGACGGACAGACGGACCAGGCTGACGGACCATTCTGACAGGGAAACAGATCATAATATAGGGGGATGTCACAGCGGACGGCTGCACATCCCCTTTGATTTTGCATAAGGAGAACAGTATGAAAAATAAGCTGCACATGATAAAGCGCTGCCAGGCACTTGCAATGGCCGGGCTCATAGGGGCAGGCGCACTGCTGCCCTCAGGAACCGCATTGGCGATCGGACCCGGGGAGACATCCCCAACCGTAGTTTCATCCCCAGGACCGGGAGGGCCCGGGCAGGCAGCATCCGGAAGTACCACCAGCACCACCGGCAGCACCAATACCCAGTCCTCCTCCAGCACCAACCCCAATGCCTGGAAGAAGGTAAACGGAACCTATCAGATGCCGGACGGATCAGCGATCAACAATGTGCTGTTTAGGGGGATTGATGTTTCCAGATGGCAGGGAGATATTAACTGGAGCCAGGTGGCTGCGGATGACGTGTCATTCGTCATGCTGGGAACCAGGTCAAAGGGGGCAGTGGACCCGTATTTTCACAGGAATATCCAGCAGGCCAGCGCTGCCGGAGTGAAGGTGGGGGTATACATATACTCCCTTGCCACCACGCCTGAGATGGCGGTGGATGAGGCCAATTTTGTGCTGGACCTGATCCACGATTATCCGGTTTCCTATCCGGTGGCCTTTGACATGGAGGATTCAACCCAGGGCGCCCTTTCCAAGGATGAACTGGCGGCCATTGCCAATGCCTTCTGTTCCCGGATCTCCCAGGCAGGATACTATCCCGTCATCTATGCCAATGACAACTGGCTGGCCAACAAGCTGGACATGAGCAAGATGGATTATCCTGTATGGGTGGCCCGTTATTCCGCAAAACCGGCCTACCAGAATCCGGTGATGTGGCAGGCGACCAGCACGGGAGCGGTAAACGGCATCAGCGGGAATGTGGATATTGATTTCCAGTTTAAGGACTTTACCTCTGTGATCCCTGCCAATACGTGGAGGACGATCCAGGGAAATACCTACTATTACCAGAACTATGTGAAGCAGAAAAATGCATGGATCGATGACGGTACGGGCTGGTTCTACATGAACGGCGATGGGCTGGCATCCAAGGGCTGGCTCACACTTTCAGGGACAAGCTATTATCTGGACGACAGTACGGGCCGGATGATCACCGGCTGGAAGTCGGATAATGGAAAGTGGTACTATTTTGGCAGTTCAGGTTCCCTTTCCAAGGGCTGGATCAATGACGGCGGCCGGTGGTATTACTCAGACAACCAGGGCGTGATGCAGACCGGGTGGCTGGATGACAACGGCAGGAGGTATTTCCTGGAGAGTTCAGGCACCATGGCCACGGGATGGACCAACCAGAACGGTAAATGGTACTATCTGGACAGTTCAGGTTCCCTTTCCAAGGGCTGGATCAATGACGGCGGGACGTGGTATTACTCAGACAGCCAGGGTGTGATGCAGACCGGGTGGCTGGAGGAAGGCGGCAGTCAGTATTATCTGAAGGGTTCAGGCGCCATGGCCACAGGATGGCGTGAGATGGACGGGGCCTGGTATTACTTTGAGGGTTCAGGCCGCATGGCAAAAGGCATGATCGATGTGGGCGGGCTCCACTATTATATGGATCCCTCCACAGGCAGGATGGCGGCAAATACCGTGGTCGATATCAATGGAACCAATTATCAGGCAGACGGCAGCGGTGTTCTCAGCCAGGTCCAGGAAACATCAGGATCACAGGATGGCGGCGAGGTCCAGTCAGGAAGCACGCCGGGCAGCAGCCAGGGCCAGCTGGGAAGCACGCCGGATAGTGTACAAACCGGGAGTACGCCGGGCGGCAGCCAGACAGGAAGCACCCCGGGCAGCAGCCAGGGACCGGGAAATTCCCAAAACAGCGGTTCTTCAGGCGGCCCAGGTGTGGTGATCACACCAGTGGCACCAGGCCAGTAGACCGCGGCCGGCAAATCAAGTCAGGAAACATCATACTGGAGTACGCTATACCAGATAGAAAACAGGGACGGGGTTTTGCCTTGCCTACATGTTCAGCGCCGGGATTACATACCCGGCGCTGATTTTTCATTATGGATGCATTTTCATATCCGGTCATATCATATATTGGATAGATAGAGGGTATCAGATGAAAGAAGGCATAGTGTGAAACTTGGAAATAAAATAAAGCTTTTGGCTGTAATCTGCATGGTGGACCTGTTCCTTCTGGGCGGGTTGTTCCGTGTTGTCTCAGACCCGCAGCCTGCCCACGTATCAACTGACGATGGAACCTGGGTGCAGGAGGGTGGGGACACATTGGACCGGGCCAAGGGGCTGGAGGGAAAGTGCATCGCCCTGACATTTGACGATGGACCCCACAAAGACTGCACGCCCCAGCTGCTGGATGGCCTGAAGAAACGCGGGGTACGGGCCACCTTTTTCCTCATGGGGCAGAACATAGAGGGAAATGAGGACCTGGTAAAGCGTATGAAGGAGGAGGGGCACCTGGTGGGTAACCACAGTTACAGCCACGTACAGCTTACCAAGGCCGGGTCGGCTGCAGTGTGCCAGGCAGTGGACAGGACCAGCAGGATGATAGAGGATATTACGGGGGAGCGGCCCCAGTATATGCGTCCTCCCTTTGGGGACTGGAATGAGGAACTGGAGTGCGAGGTGGGAATGACCACGGTGCTGTGGTCGGTGGATTCCCTGGATTGGAAGCTGAGGAACAAGAATAAGATCGTGAAGCGGGTCTTGAAAGATGTAGAGGATGGGGATATTATATTAATGCATGATATTTTCCCCACCTCAGTGGATGCGGCGCTGGAACTTGTTGACACACTTACCAAGCGGGGATATACTTTTGTTACGGTTGATGAACTGCTGATCGACTAGCACTGTACTGTGCAGACTCAGGTGCGGTGGGATAAGCGGATGCGGAAAAACACAGCAGAAGGGGCAGAATGATGGATCTATTTGATTATATGAGAGAAAACAGCATGGAAAAGGAGTCGCCTTTGGCGTCCAGACTGCGGCCGAGGACACTGGATGAGGTGGTGGGGCAGCAGCATATTGTGGGCAGGGATAAGCTGCTTTACCGGGCCATTCAGGCGGATAAACTGGGGTCGGTCATATTCTACGGACCTCCGGGAACCGGAAAGACGACCCTGGCCAAGGTGATCGCCAATACCACCAGTGCGGATTTTAAACAGATCAACGCCACGGTGGCAGGTAAAAAGGATATGGAGGAAGTGGTGAAGGAAGCCAAGGACAGTATGGGCATGTACGGCAGGAAGACCATATTGTTTGTGGATGAGATCCACCGCTTTAATAAAGGGCAGCAGGATTACCTCCTTCCTTTTGTGGAGGACGGGACCCTGATCCTGATTGGGGCAACCACGGAGAATCCGTATTTTGAGGTAAACGGTGCTCTCATATCCCGTTCCAGGATATTTGAGTTAAAGCCCCTGGAAAAGGACGATATCAAGGAACTGATCCACAGGGCTGTATATGACAGGGACAGGGGCATGGGCTCCTATGACGCCGTGATCGATGAGGATGCAGCGGATTTTCTGGCAGACACGGCCAATGGAGATGCCAGGGCAGCCTTGAACGCAGTGGAACTGGGAGTCCTGACCACCGGAAGGGGAGAGGACCAAAAGATACATATTGACCTGGCTGTTGCACAGGAGTGTATCCAGAAGCGGGTGGTCCGCTATGACAAGAATGGGGACAACCATTATGATACGATTTCCGCGTTTATCAAAAGCATGCGGGGCTCGGATCCGGATGCGGCGGTATATTACCTTGCCCGTATGCTGTATGCGGGGGAGGACATCAAGTTTATTGCAAGGCGTATTATGATATGCGCCTCGGAGGATGTGGGCAATGCGGATCCCCAGGCATTGGTGGTGGCGGTCAATGCGGCCATGGCAGTGGAGCGCATCGGCATGCCGGAGGCTCAGATCGTCCTGTCCCAGGCAGTGACCTATGTGGCTTCGGCTCCCAAGAGCAATGCTGCCTGCAATGCTGTATTTAAGGCCATGGAAGTTGTAAAGAGCCAGAGGACCATGCCGGTTCCCGTCCATTTACAGGACAAGCATTATAAGGGGGCGGAAAAGCTGGGCCATGGGGCAGGATACAAGTATGCACATGATTATCCCAAGCACTACGTGAAACAGCAGTACCTGCCCGATGGGCTGGAGGGGGAAGTGTTTTATGAGCCTTCCGACAATGGATATGAGAAGCAGATCGGACAGCATATGAAGTGGCTGAAAGAGTAGTTATGGAAATTTTTACTTTACATTCTTGTAGTTTCGTGTATATAATAGGGCTATACATAGATTAGCTGACAGTTTTCTCATGCTGTCAGCAGTCTGTTAGTCCCGAGCAATTCCCAAATCTGGAATAAACCCCGAATTTGAATGAACAGAAGATTATAGTTCTTGAGCATTTTTCAGATATGCTCTTGAATGTTAGGCATAAACCATCGGTCTGTTTTGGCGGATGATATGATTAATTTTGAATAAGGAGAGATACTATGCGGGAAAAACTACAGACCCTTCCTCTTGCAGAATTAAAAGAACTGGCAAGGAGCAGGGGAATCAAAGGCATCAGCAGCCTTCGCAAGGCGGAGATCATCGAACTGCTCTGTGCAGAGGCTGATAAAAACCCGGAGATCAAGCCGGCGGAGATGAAGAAAAAGGAAAGACGCCAGCCGCCGGCACAGGAGAGCGCATTGACAAGAAGCGCAGAGTCCCAGAACAGGCAGGAGAACGGTCCGTCCAGAAGCGCAGAACCCCAGAGCAGGCAGGAGAGCAGACAGGATAATACATCTTCCAGGAACACGGAATTTCAGGACAGGCAGGAAAACAGGGCTCAGGAATCCCAGGAGACCAGAAATCAGGAGTCCAGAAACCAGGAGTCCAGAAATCAGGATTCCAAAAATCAGGAGAACAGAAACCAGGAGTCCAGAAGCCAGGATCCCAGACGCAATATGAACCGGTCTTATGAAAATAACAAATACTCTTCCTCCAAACCCCAGATGTCCAGACAGCATACGGGCGGCGGACAGAACCAGGGGTCATACCAGCAGAACTCCGAAAGCGGGGAGCGGTCCTTCAGGCAGGATAACAGGACGGATGCGGCAGGCATGTCCAATCAGGACATGGCGGAACTGGACAGCGGGATCGAGGCCAACGGAATTCTGGAAGTCATGCCGGATGGATTTGGGTTTATACGCTGTGAGAATTTTCTTCCAGGTGAGAACGATGTGTACGTGGCACCGTCACAGATCCGCCGTTTTAACCTGAAAACAGGCGATATCATTGCAGGCAACAGGAGAGTGAAATCTGCAACAGAAAAATTTGCAGCCCTTCTTTATATCAAGACAGTGAACGGCTATCCTCTCAGCGCCACTGAGACCAGGCCTAATTTTGAAGACCTGACCCCTATTTTCCCCAACAAGCGTCTGCACATGGAGATGCCTGGAATCAAGACATCCGTGGCCATGAGGGTGGTGGATCTGCTTTCACCCATCGGTAAGGGACAGCGAGGCATGATCGTATCCCCGCCCAAGGCAGGTAAGACCACGCTTTTAAAGCAGGTGGCAAAGGCGATTACCACCAATCACCCGGACATGCATCTGATGATCCTGCTCATCGATGAGCGCCCTGAGGAAGTGACGGATATCAGGGAAGCGATCGTTGGGCCCAATGTGGAGGTGATCTACTCCACCTTTGATGAACTTCCGGACCGCCACAAAAGGGTGTCCGAGATGGTAATAGAGAGAGCTAAAAGGCTGGTGGAGCATGGACGTGACGTGATCATTCTTTTGGACAGCATAACCCGTCTTGCCAGGGCATACAACCTGACCGTTGCGCCCAGTGGACGTACGCTTTCCGGCGGTCTGGACCCGGCGGCCCTTCACATGCCGAAACGATTCTTCGGCGCTGCCCGCAACATGCGCGAGGGAGGAAGCCTGACCGTGCTGGCAACCGCGCTGGTGGACACGGGAAGCCGTATGGATGATGTTGTGTATGAGGAATTTAAGGGAACCGGCAACATGGAGCTGGTTCTGGACAGGAAGCTGTCCGAGAAGCGTATTTTCCCCGCCATTGATATCCTTAAGTCAGGCACAAGAAGGGATGACCTTCTGCTGTCCAGGGAGGAAGCCGAGGCAGTGGATATTATTCACAAAGCCACGAACTCCCTGAAGCCTGAGGATGCGGTGGAAAAGGTACTGGATCTGTTCGCAAGAACCAGGAACAACAGGGAGTTTGTGGAAAACGCAAAGAGAATCAGATTTTATTAATGGGGAACATAGGTCGGTTCGGTCACAGGGACACGTTCCTTTCCTTTAACAGGTCGCGGATCTCAGCCAGAAGCTCTTCCTGGGTGGGACCGGCCGGTGCAGGGGCCTCCTCCTTTTTCTCCTCCTCGTGGTGGAAGCGGGAGCTGACCACGGCCACGGCCTTGATCATAAAGAACATACATGCTCCGATAATGATAAAATCAAGTATATTCTGGAGGAAGCTGCCGTACAGTATGGCGGCTTCTTCTTTTACTTTTTCACCGTTTTCCCATACCGCGGGATTGATTACATATTTAAGCGTGTTAAAGCTTGCCCCGCCGGTCAGGGCTCCCAGCACAGGCATCAGTATATCGTTCACAAGGGATGTGACGATCTTGCTGAAAGCACCGCCGATGATAACGCCCACTGCCATATCAATGATATTGCCCTTCAGGATAAATGCTTTAAATTCCCTCATTACATTGTTTAAGTTACTCATTTGTGACCCTCCTGTCTTATGTAGTGTACTCTCGGAATCTCTTGGTACTCAGATTGGCGAAAAGTCAGCCAAAAGATGGATGCCGGGGAGACTCCGGGAGTACAATGTAATAGATACAGTATACACCATTTTGTGACCGGTTCACAGTGGTTTTTTCGGGCAGGATAAGGATATGGATTGTACTTTATCAGGTACAATCAAGAATCCGGGAAGAAATACCTGGATGCCGGGGCTGACTATGTGATCAGGGACATCCGGGAACTTCTCCCGATCCTTGATCCTTCCCTGCAATGAATTTGAATCTGCCTTATCCTGTGGATGGGGTTGTCTGATATGCTTATAATGATATGTTTATGATGATATACTTATGATTCCAGATCAGATTTCAGAAGTTCATTATATGTTTCAATAATCCGGTAAAAGGCATCCAGATCCGCCTCTCCGCACTGTTCGATCAGGTATGAGGTAGTCTGTGTGATGTCGGCAACGTCATAAGCTTTGTGGACAGAGGAGAGCCTCTGTCCTTTTTCTGTTACATACAGGCATACTGACTTTTCGTTATTTTCCTTGTAGCGCTTCTCCACATATCCGGAGTCCACCAGTTTTTTGATGACCTGGGAAATGGCGCTTTTGCTTTTGTGCCAGATCTTTGCCAGTTCAGTGGCCGTAATGCCCGGAGAATCTTCAATATATGTAAGGGTATGGATCTCCAGCATACTGAAGTTTTCGTTCTCATAAGTGTGATGGGCGTAGATGTAATTATGGTATAAGATGACGAATTCATATAATTTATCCGCCTTGGCGTTCAGCTTTTGATAGGCGCTGTTTATATCTGAAAGATGGCTCATATTAGTACTCCTATTCCGAAATATGTTTAAAAATGATCTTTATATGTAATAGTATCATAGATGGAAAATGGCTTCAATCATTTATTTCCAGCAAAATATGGAAATATTGTTAAGTAAATAAACTATAAAAATTTATTTTCAACATTTTTGTGTGCAAAATGCCCGATTTATAAAAAATGTATTAAAATTTTATTGACAATATGCACTAAGTATTTTATAATATAGTTCAGTTGGTTAACAATATTTCTTAAGAGAAAGGACGGTATATGTAATGGATATTGAGAAGTTCTGCAGGGAAAATTGTGTGGAGAGGCGAGGAACAGGTACGCTGAAGTGGGACTCCCTCCAGGAGATCTTTGGAGATGCCGAACTGCTCCCGCTCTGGGTGGCGGATATGGAGATCCAGTCACCGGCAGCAGTGAGGGAAGCACTGGTAAAGCGTGTGGAGCACGGCGTGTTTGGCTATGGAAGAGTGGAGGATTCATATTTTGACGCTTTCTTTGCATGGCAGAAGAAGCACCACAATGTAGAGTATGTCAGGGAGAATGTAAGATTTGCCACCGGAGTGGTAGGCTCGCTGTATGCGGCTGTAAGGGCATATACCAAGGAGGAGGCCTCCGTTATCATCTGCCCTCCGGTATACTATCCATTTTACGATGCCATACTGAATACAGGAAGAAAGCTGGTAACCTGTGAACTTGATAACAACAACGGTTACTACACACTGGACTTTGAAAAGTTTGAGAAAGAAATCACTGATAATAAGGTAGAGATGTTTATCCTGTGCTCCCCTCACAATCCTGTGAGCCGGGTATGGTCTGAAGAGGAGCTGGATACCATGTTTGACATCTGCCGCAGACATGGAGTGCTGGTGGTTTCTGATGAGATCCATCAGGATTTTACTTACGAGGGAAAGAAGTTCGTATCCTCCGCCCTGGTTGGGGACGGCAAGTACAAGGATATCCTGATCACCCTCAATGCCGGATCCAAGACATTTAACCTGGCCGGTCTGATCCATTCCCATGTGATCATTTTCGACAAGCAGCTGATGGAGACCTATGATGCTTATATTAAGGGGATCGGCTCTGCGGAAGTCAACCTGATGGGAATTGTGGGCGTGGAGGCCGCTTTCCGTGGCGGAGAAGAATGGCTGGATCATGTAAAGGCATTGATCATGCACAATTATAATTATATGAAGCAGGAGTTTGCAAGGGAGCTTCCCAAGATTGTGGTTACGCCTCTTGAGGGAACATACCTGTCCTGGATCGACCTTCGAGGTTATCTCACAGGTGAGGAGACAGCGGACTTTATCCAGACCAAGTGCCGTCTTGCCTGTGATGTGGGAGAGTGGTTCAGCCTTATGGCGCAAGGGTTTATCCGTATTAACCTGGCTACAGATAAGAAGAATATCGTTACTGCTGTTGAGAGCATTATTAAAAACATCAAGGAAAAGGTGGGGGAATAAATGGCTGTTTATATCAGTATAATCTGTTTTTTAATCTATCTGGGCGTTCTGTTTGTATTGCAGAAAAAAGGCAAATCCTTTAATGTACGTGTAGTGGCCGGTCTGTTCGGCGGTATTATATTTGGTGCGATTTTAAAGACAGTGGCGGATGACGCAGCGGTTTCAGAGAGTCTGCGGTGGATCAGCCTGGTGGGCACCGCATACACCAAGCTTTTAAAGATGATGGTAATCCCGCTGATCTTTGTATCCATTGTGTGTGCTATCATCAACCAGAAGTCAGGCAAGAACCTTGGAAAGATCACGGCCCTTGTACTGGCGATCCTCCTGTCCACAGCCGCGGTTGCAGCAGTGGTAGGCGGCGTTACGGCAACTGCATTTGGCGTCAGCGCAGAGGGACTGGAGATCGGCGAGGCCGAGAGCAAAAAGACATCCCAGCTGGAAGAGAAGGCTCAGGAGGGTATTTCCTTTGAGGATACCATCATTGATATCATTCCTTCCAACCCAATCTATGCCCTGACCGGACAGGGAAATAACGCCACTCTTTCCGTAGTGCTTTTTGCGGCATTCCTTGGAATCGGAGTGATCGGGGTGCGGACCTATGCACCGGAACAGGCGGAGTTTTTCGGGAAGATAATGAACTCGCTAAATACTTTGGTGGTGGAAGTGGTCATGATGATTATTATGCTGACGCCGTTCGGCATTTTCTCATTGATGACCAAGACCATTGCCGGAAGCGATTATACAAGTATCCTGCGACTTGTAACCTTTGTTCTCGCATCCTACACAGCCATATTTGTCATGTTCATCATCCATGGACTGATACTGGCCGCAGTGGGAGTAAGCCCCCTTATCTACTTTAAGAAGGCTATGACAACCCTGATATTTGCATTTACTTCCCGTACCAGTGCAGGAACCCTGCCGCTGACCATCAGGACCCTGACAGATGAGATGGGCGTGGACAACGGAGTTTCCAACCTGGCAGGTTCACTCAGTACTTCCATTGGACAGAACGGGTGCGCGGCTATTTATCCGGCTATGCTGGTGGTCATGGTGGCTCCCGCTGTGGGACAGCCTATTACTCCATCCTTCTTTATACTTATGGTGATCATCATCACCTTTGCGTCCATCGGTATTGCCGGCGTGGGCGGAGGCGCTACCTTTGCGGGTATCACCGTATTATCCGCACTGGGACTTCCTGTGGGTATTGCCGGTCTTCTGGTGGGAATTGAGCCTGTTATCGATATGGCCAGAACAGCATTGAATGTAAGCGATGGCATGGTGACCGGTCTGGTGGCCGCCAAGCTGACTAAGAATATTGATATGAACGTATATAATGACAAATCCGTGAACCTGGAAAAGAAATCCGCCTCAAGCGGGGATTAATGGCAGGGACGGATAACAGAGATCATGAACAGAGATCATGTTCAGGGATCATGAACAGACATAAATGACAGAGGATCATCTGGAAAGGAAGTGTGAACATGGGTAAACGAGTGCTCATAGTTGGAGGGGTTGCAGGCGGGGCGTCCGCGGCGGCCAGAATCAGGCGCCTGGATGCGGATGCGTCCATAACCATATTTGAACGGGGGGAGCATGTATCCTTTTCCAACTGCTCACTTCCCTACTATTTAAGCAGGACAGTGGCGGATAAGGACTACCTGGTGCTGATGACGCCGGAGGGATTTAAGTCCTCCTATGATATTGAGGTGCGTGTGAACAGCGAGGTGTGCATGATCGACCGTACCCTCAGAAAAATACGCGTCAAAGACAGCGTATCAGGCCGGGAATACGAGGAGGCATATGATGAACTGGTGCTTTCGCCCGGATCCTACCCGATCCGTCCGGGGTCCATTGAGGGAGTATTTCTCCCTCATGTGTTCACAGTGCGCAATGTGAATGACATTGCTAAACTGGATCAGTATGTTGCCAGGGAAGAGGTCCGCAGCGTGGTTGTAATCGGCGGCGGTTTTATCGGCCTGGAGGTGGCGGAAAACCTGAAATCAGCGGGAAAGCAGGTGGCAGTTGCAGAGGCTGCCGTCCAGATCATGGCTCCCTTTGACTATGATATGAGCCAGATCCTGCAAAAGGAGCTTTACGACAAAGGGGTGGAACTGGCAGTGGGGGATGGTGTCAAGGCCATCACCCAGGACAAGGTGATCTTAAACTCAGGAAGGGAGCTGCCCTGCGAAGCGGTGGTGCTTTCCATCGGCGTGCTGCCGGAGACAGAACTGGCAAAGCAGGCAGGCCTTAAGATCGGTGAAACCGGCGGGATCATGGTAACGCCGGATTACCGCACCAGTGATCCCCATATCTATGCGGTGGGGGATGCCATTGAGGTTTTCCAGAAGCTGACCCATAAGCCGGTGAAGCTTCCCCTGGCAGGTCCCGCCCTGCGCCAGGCAAGGGCTGCGGCGGATGCCATGTACGGTATAACTAGCAGGAACAAGGGAGTGATCGGCTCCTGCGCCGTTAGGCTGTTTGAGCTGAATGCAGCGGCTACTGGCCTGAATGAACGGACGGCCAAGGCAAATAACATCCCATGTGACTCGGTGTACACCATGTCCATGGATAAGGTGGGACTCATGCCCGGCAGCGCGCCTATGCATTTTAAACTGGTTTTTGAGGTGCCCACAGGAAGGATCCTGGGCGCCCAGGCAATCGGTAAGGGCAATGTGGATAAGCGGATCGATGTGATCGCCGCATTGATCTCCATGGATGGGACACTGGAGGATTTAAAGGATCTGGAACTGTGCTATTCCCCTGTGTTCGGTACGGCCAGGGATGTGGTGAATCTGGCTGCCCTTGTGGGTCTCAATGTGCTCCACGGAGTATTTAAGCAGGTTCATGTAAGTGAAGTGAGGGAACTGGTGGAAAGCCAAGCCTGCATCATTGATGTGAGGGGCAGGGACGAGTTTGAGATGGGACATCTGGTAGGTGCGGTGAACATCCCATTGGGTGAACTGAGGCAGCGGCTGCCTGAGATACCCCATGACAGGCCGGTGTACCTGCACTGCAGAACCAGCCAGAGAAGCTACAACGCCATCATGGCATTAAAGGGCCGGGGGTATGATAATATCATCAACATTTCCGGTTCCTTCCTGGGAATCAGCTGCTATGAATATTTTACAGATGTGACCACTGGGCGGGAGAAGATACTCACAGAGTATAATTTCATGTAAACGCCAAGGGGAATGGGTGTTAAGCTGCAGATTAGAAACTGTGGCTTAGCACCTTTTTATGACTTTGGCAAAAGCATGCAAAGTTAAAAAGATAAAAGATAAAATTTTGGCCAAGCTTTCATAAAATATCTTGCATTCATATTTTTTTTATGCTATACTGTTTAAGCTGTCTGGATTGACGGCAGTTTTAGCATCCGCGTGAGTCAGAACCTTACGGTGAGGGTGCGTTAAACTTGAACAGTGCTGATATCTGTGCGTTCTGGTGACGGCATGAGCCGGCTGCCTGTAATGTACAGAGGCAGATTGGCATACAGGCCGCGGTCGGAAACCGCAACTAATATCAGAGAGGTGAATATCATGAGAGAAGGAATCCATCCAAATTATTACCAGGCAACAGTTGTCTGCAACTGTGGTAATGAGTTCGTAACAGGTTCAACAAAGAAGGACATCCACGTTGAGGTTTGTTCCAAGTGCCATTCATTCTACACCGGTCAGCAGAAGGCTGCTCAGGCTCGTGGACGTATTGACAAGTTCAATCGTAAGTATGGCATGAATGCTAACTAATAGGCAAGAAAAGATGAGGGTTGGGCTTGGCATCAGGCTCAGCCCTTTCTGGTATTACGCCCTGCGGATTTAAGGCGCTTGGCCGATTGATATCTGCGCGGCGTAGTATGGATCTCACAGAAAGGTAAGAAAGGATGAAATATTCGGGAATTGGCGGTCAGGCCGTAATTGAAGGCATCATGATGCAGAACGGCAATGATTACGCCATTGCAGTCCGCAAGCCGGACGGGGATATTGAGGTGAAAAAGGATACCTACGTAAGCATTACCAAGAAGCACAAGTTTCTTGGACTTCCGTTTATCAGGGGTATTTTCAGTTTTATAGATTCCATGGTTGTGGGAATGCGTGCCCTGACCTGGTCCTGCAGCTTTTTTGAGGATGATGAGGAGGCGGAGCCGGGACGGTTTGAGGCATGGCTGGATAAGGTGTTTGGGGAGAAGCTGGAGAGCATACTCATGAGTGTGGTGATGGTATTTTCCTTTGTCATGGCCATCGGCATATTCATGGTGCTTCCCCTGTTCATTGCGCGGATCTGCAAAAGCTTTATTGCCTCGGAGACCGTGATGGCCATACTGGAGGGCGTGATCAGGATCCTTATCTTTATCCTGTATATCAAGCTGGTGTCCAGGATGGAGGATATAAAGAGGACGTTCATGTACCACGGCTCGGAGCACAAGTGTATCAACTGTATAGAACACGGGCTGGAACTGACCGTGGATAATGTAAGGGCCAGCTCCAAGGAGCATAAGCGCTGCGGCACCAGCTTTATCATGATCGTTATGATCATCAGTATCCTGTTCTTTATGGTGATCCGCGTGGACACCATCTGGCTCAGGATCGTCAGCCGTATTGTTCTGATCCCGGTCATTGCAGGTGTATCCTATGAGTTCCTGCGCTTTGCGGGAAGGCATGATTCCAAGCTGGTGAATGTTTTAAGCCGTCCCGGTATGTGGATGCAGGGGCTGACCACCACGGAGCCTGACGACACAATGATAGAAGTTGCCATTGCCGCGGTTGAAACCGTGTTTGACTGGAGACAATATCTGGATGAGACATTTCCGGGCTGGAGAGAGAACAGCAGCAGGGAAGACTGCAAAGGAGCGGCAGGACATGACCATACAGCAGTTGCTATGGCAGGGTGCGCAGATACTGAATAAGGCAGGAGTGCCGGATGAGGCACTGGATTCCAGATATCTTTTGATGGAGGCGTTTCACTTAAATCTGGCGTCCCTGCTGGCAGTAAAGAACAGGGAACTTCCAGAGGATGAGGAAACCCTGGAAATGCGCAGAACATATGAGGAGTTGATCCGCAGGCGGGCCGGCCGGATCCCGCTGCAGCACCTTACCGGTGTCCAGGAGTTTATGGGGTTTGAGTTCCTTGTGAACGGGCATGTGCTGATCCCGCGCCAGGACACGGAGACTCTGGTGGAACTGGTGCTGGGGGACAGGCGCGGTAAGGACGGGGCCTGGGGCAGAGATAACGCTTACAACAAAAAGACAGACCTTAACAGGGATACCGCGCTTTTGGACGTGTGTACGGGGTCGGGGTGCATTGCCATCAGCCTGGCTCTCATGGGCGGCTATGGGAGGGTTACGGCCCTGGATGTATCTGAGGAGGCCCTGGCCGTGGCCGGGCGGAACGCGGACCGTCTGCTGGAACCATATAAAGGGGAGTTCAGGCTTGTTCACAGCAACATGTTTGAGGGCCTGGGATCAGAAGACAGATATGATATCATTGTCTCTAATCCTCCCTATATACCCAGCTTGGTGATCGAGGAGCTGGAGCCTGAGGTAAGGGACCACGAGCCCAGGATGGCACTGGACGGGACAGAGGACGGACTGAAGTTTTACCGGATCCTGGCCGCGGAATGTAAGGACCATCTGAATCCGGGAGGCAGTGTGTACATGGAGATCGGATATGACCAGGGGCAGGCGGTAAAAGAACTGTTTACCGACCATGGATACGGACAGGTGGAAGTGAGAAAAGATATGGCCGGGCTGGACCGTGTGGTGCGGGCGGACTGGGAATAAGAATGGTACGTAACAGGTAAAGTGATTGGATAGAGGCAGGAGAAAACTATGTTTGATAAGTTAGATGATATGTTGATTCACTATGAGGAACTGATGCTGATGCTGGGTGACCCGGCCGTGACCCAGGATACCAAGCGGTTCACCAGGCTGATGAAGGAGCAGGCTGATCTGGCCCCTATTGTGGATGCCTACAAACAATACAAGCAGGCAAAGCAGGATGTGGAGGACAGCCTTGCTCTTTTGGAGGAAGAAAGCGATGATGAGATGCGCGAGATGGCCAAGGAGGAATTGTCCGATGCCAAGAAGCGCATTGAGGACCTGGAGCATGAACTTAAGATCCTGCTGCTTCCAAAGGACCCTAATGATGATAAGAACATCATCCTGGAGATCCGCGCAGGGGCAGGCGGGGACGAAGCAGCACTGTTTGCGTCCGAGCTTTACCGCATGTATTCAGGGTATGCGGACAGCCAGAGATGGAAGGTGGAGATCGTCAGCCTGAATGAGAACGGGATCGGCGGTTTTAAGGAAGTGGTGGCCATGGTGACGGGAAAGGGCGCATATTCCAAGCTTAAGTATGAGTCCGGCGTACACCGTGTGCAGCGTGTGCCGGAGACTGAGTCCGGCGGCAGAATACACACCTCCACTGCAACGGTTGCCGTCATGCCTGAGGCGGAGGATGTGGATGTACAGATTGACATGAACGATATCCGTATCGATGTAATGAGGGCATCGGGCAATGGAGGACAGTGTGTAAATACCACGGACTCCGCGGTCCGTCTGACCCATATGCCCTCCGGCATTGTGATCTACAGCCAGACTGAAAAATCGCAGCTTCAGAACAAGGAAAAGGCCTTCCGCCTGCTCCGTTCCAAGCTGTATGACATTGAACTGGAGAAACGCCAGAGTTCAGAGGCGGAGGAGCGGCGCAGCCAGATCGGAACCGGCGACCGGTCCGAGAAGATACGTACCTATAACTTCCCGCAGGGCCGTGTCACGGACCATAGGATCAAGCTGACCTTGTATAAGATCGATTCCATTATGAACGGGGATATACAGGAGCTCCTGGATAACCTGATTGCGGCCGACCAGGCGGCGAAGCTGGCAAAGATGAACGAAAATTAGGAAGATACCATGAGCAGTTGTATCATCTGCAAATACAGATGCTGAGAGAAGAAAATAAAGTGCCCGAGATTGGTTTTAACAGCTGATATCGGGCACTTTTTATCCTTTCTGTCAATTGAGTCTTCCATGTTTTCAGGGTTCAGCTGACCGGCTCCGCCTTAAAATACTCCATGCAGAAATCTTTAAACAGATGTCCGGCATTGGACATGCGCCGTTTGGTGTCATAAGAAAGGCTGATGGTACGTTCCAGCACCGGGTGGATAAGAGGAATGCACACAATATCGCGGGGGAGCACGGATCCCAGGGTGATCTCAGGAATGATGGAGATACCTACCCCGTGCCGCATCAGGGCCTCATAGGTGGTGCCGTTGTCACATTCCGCAATGATATTGGGCCGGAATCCGGCTTTTAGGCAATAGAATTCCAGATCCTCCTTTCGGTTGGATGCCACAAAGGGATAGGAAGCAGCTTCCTTGAGATGGATGGAGGTCCGGGAGGCCAGGGGATGGTCTTTGTGGACGGCCAGCACAAAGCGCTCGGTCAGTATGGGGATGACGCAGTTGCCCGCCAGGGGAGTGTAGCTGTCATTGGCGGTAAAGCAAAAGTCGCAGTCATACATAAACAGGTGCTCGGCGCGGATATAGTTGCTCAGCTGCAGCTTGATATAGGGATAGCGCTGGTGAAAGGCAATATAAAACTCAGGCATATAGGAAGAGGCTGCCAGCACCAGGAGCTTGATATTGCCAAAGGGTTCGTTGGACAGCTCGCCCACCTCAGACACCGTGTCGTCAATGAGATTGATGCCCTGGTCGATTTTTTGGTAAAAGATCTCTCCTGCGCGGTTCAGGAAAATGGAGCGGTTACGCCGGTCAAACAAGGGGGTGCCCAGTTCCTTTTCCAGGGCAATGATCGTTTTGCTCAGGGCCGGCTGGGAGATCATCAGTTCGGCAGCCGCCTTTGTCATATTCTGATGTTTTGCCACCACACAGAAGTAGCGGAGCTGCAGCAGTTCCATAGTAATTCCTCCTTGTTTGAAGATCTATAACCTATAAGATATGGAAAACATAAATAAACATATATTAGACAGAATTATAAAAATAGTATATACTATTTTTCATAAAATGAAAAGTGGATTCCCGGAAGAGTTGCATTGAGGCAAGGCAGCCTTCCTTTTTTTGAATCCCGGAATTTTAGCTGTTTAAAGTGATAAAATAAGTGAGTGGAGGAGGAGAAAACATGAGTGTGGAGAATTTGCGGAGCGTAATGCACATTGATCCCCTGAAGGATGTGCTGTATTCCATACCGGACAGCGACAATCACGGGGACCTGCTGATTCGTCCCCAGGGTGGGAGAATGGTGAATGAGCTGGGAGATACGGTCTACATCAAGGATGCATTTGTTCCCTATCACGACCACGAGAAGGGCTATGAGACCTTTCTGATCGATGGGGGGTCTGCCGAGGTCTGTATCAACAAGAAGAAATGTATTATTGAGCGGGGTGACATCGTACATATCCGTCCTTATGTAAACCACGGATACCGCTACCTGGAGGAAAATACCATCTGGAGGGAGATGTTCCAGGACATGGACATGTATAACTGTGTGGAGGACAAACATGTGATCCGTACCTACAGCCCGCAGTACTGGGAGGATGAGGAATTCAAAGCCAGGAGATACACCCTGTTAGGAACCCTGTACAGGGAGGATCCTGTTCCGGAGCCGGCCGGCAAATATGACATTCCTGCCGTACGTCCAAGGGGATGGGCCATTGCGGGGTTCGACATGGAGGGGATCCGGCTGAACCTGAAGGTGGGACGCTGGGAGACGGACGGAGTAAAGGAAATCTGGGAACTCCTTCCCCAAAAGGGGCTTCAGATTGAGTGGAATTATCCATATGCGGGAAATGATGTGTATCTGGTTATGGAAGGTTCTGTCCACGTTCAGGCTGACGGCCATGATTTTGTGGCCAAAAAACGGGATGTTATCAATATCCCGCCTTACTACAAGCACACCCTCACCGTGCTGGAGGAGGGGACGCAGATTTATGCCTACAATGTACAGTCCTATCTGATGCATATCATGGAACGCCTCAACGCAGAGAAGAAGCGCTCTCCTGAAAACCTAAAGGACTGGGGCTATGTGGAGAAGATACTGCGTGAGAACAACTGCTGGATTACCGGGATACGGAAAATAACTGTGTAAAGGATGGAAGGGTATGTTCGATTATAAAATACATATAACGCCGGATGATTATATCCATGAACTGGAGGAAAAGGACTGTAAGGATTATCTTTTTATTGCTCCGGTGGGGGAGACGCTGAACAATGAGATGAGTGATGTGTATTATCAGGAAAATGCTTTTGTCCCTTACCATGAGCATAAGAAGGGGTATGAGACATTTGCCATTGACAGGGGCAGTGTGGAGGTTACCATCAATGGAAAGAGAGCCATAGCAGAGACAGGGGACATGATCCACATTGAGCCGTATATGTCCCATGGATTCCGCTTCCTGGAGGAGGGGACCATATGGCGGGAACTGTTTTCAGGCATGAACATGTACGGAGGCATCCTGGAAAAGCAGCTCATAGACAGGAGCTATCCTGAAAAACTCCAGGATGATGCATTTATGGCAGAGTACCGTTTGAAGCACCATACCATGCGTCTGGGAGAGCCTGAACCGGAGGTGGTGCCAAAGGAGCAGCTGGCGCAGATCCGGCCCAAGGGAGGGAGCATTGCCAGGTTTGTGTTTGACGGCATTGTGTGCAACCAGAAGGTGGGCCGCCATGAGACGGGCGGGGAAAAGGAAGTCTGGGAATTTGTGATGGAAAAGGGGATCTGTGTGGAATGGGACAGCCCTCATCCTGATTGGGACCTGTATGTGGTGAAGGAAGGCCGCGTGGAAGTGACCGTGCTGGGCGGGACCTTTGTGGCAAATGCCCGTGATATCCTGCATTTTCCTCCATATACCAATTATTCCATGAAAATACTGGATCATGGAACCGTGGTCCATGCTTATAATGTAAAGGCACTGGGACTGCGCCTGGCAGAGATCGTGGAGAAAAAGCTGGAAGGACGTCAGGACCTGGTAAACAACTGGGAGGATGTCAGGGAAATATTCCGGCAGAATAACAGCTGCATCACAAAAATCAGCAGGGTTTAGGCGCGGGCCAAAAGCGTCTTAAACAGTTCCTGCTGTCAGCGAAAAGGGGAAGCCTGTATGGGAAAGTATGTTATAAAACGACTGTTGCTGCTGATACCCATTTTATTGGGCGTAAGCTTTATTATCTTTACAATCATGAATATGATTCCGGGGGATGTGGCTTCCCTGGTTCTGGGGGATAACGCCCCGCTGTCCGCCAGAGAGGAGCTGACCCGGGAACTGGGGCTTGATAAGCCCTTCTGGCTGCGGTATGTGGATTATGTGCTCAATGCCCTTCAGGGGAATTTCGGACTATCCTACCGCACCAGGACGCCTGTGTTTACCGAGATATTTTCCAGGTTTCCAACCACTATGAAGCTGGCCGCGGGTGCCATGCTTTTGTCCGTGGCCATTGGAGTGCCTCTTGGGATCTTATCCGCCGTAAAGCAGTATTCTGCCCTGGACGTTATCAATTCCGTCACAGCCATGTTCTTTTCATCCATTCCCGCCTTCTGGCTGGGCCTTTTGTCCATCCTGCTGTTTGCACTGAAGCTGGGGTGGCTGCCATCCAACGGAGCGGACTCGTTTAAGAGTTTTATCCTGCCCATTGTTACCCTGGCCCTGCCCGGGGCGGCGGAGATCCTGCGTCTGACCCGTTCCACCATGCTGGAAGTCATCCGCCAGGATTATATCCGTACCGCAAAGGCAAAGGGAGCCACCAGCATGGTGGTCATATGGAAGCATGCCCTGAAAAATGCGCTTTTGCCGGTCATCACAGTGGCAGGTATGCATTTCGGCGCGCTGTTGGGCGGTTCTGTGATCACAGAGTCCGTATTCGCCATGCCGGGAGTGGGGACACTGGCCATTGACGCGATCCGGAGCAAGGATACGCCGCAGGTAATGGCCGCCGTGCTGATGTTGGCCGCCCTGTTTTGTATCATCATGCTGATTGTGGATCTCCTTTATGCATTTATTGATCCGCGTATACGTTCAAGATACAGTAAGTGAGGGCAGAAGATATGAGTGGAAAAAGTGAAAAAACAGCTGTGAAGCGGAACAGTCCCGCCTATGAGATCTGGAAACGTTTTAAAAAGAATAAGGCAGCCATGCTGGGCCTTGCCATATTTTCCGTCATGGTGATCCTTGCCGTATTTGCGGATGTGATCTGCGACTATGACACCCAGGTGATCGCCCAGAATGTGGCCAACCGTCTGAAGCCGCCCAGCGCGGCCCACTGGTTTGGAACGGACGCCTACGGCCGGGATATCTTTGCCAGGGTAGTCCATGGGGCCAGGATCTCCATTGTCATCGGGCTGGCTGCCACGGTCGGCAGCGTCTGTATCAGCGGGATCCTGGGGTCGATCGCAGGCTATTACGGAGGCCGCGTGGACAATGTTATCATGCGTGTGCTGGATACCTTTCTGGCAATCCCGGGTGAGCTCCTGGCAATGGCCATTGTGGCTTCCCTGGGGCCCAGCATGACCAACCTGCTGATCGCCGTTACCATAGCAAGGATCCCTCCCTTTACCAGGGTGATCCGTTCCTCCATCCTGACCGTGATCGACCAGGATTACATAGAGGCAGCCATAGCCAGCGGGGCCAGGGATTCCTATATCATTGTAAAACACATCCTGCCCAATGCCATGGGCCCCATCATCATCCAGGCAACCATGGGCGTGGGAAGAATGATACTGACAGCCGCGGGAATGAGTTTTATCGGCATGGGCGTTCAGCCTCCCCTTCCGGAGTGGGGTTCCATGCTGGCAGAAGGGCGGGATTTTATGAGGTACTCCCCGTACATTACCCTGTTCCCCGGCCTGGCCATTATACTGACCTCCCTGGCGCTTAACCTATTGGGAGACGGACTGAGGGATGCGTTAGATCCCAAGCTTAAAAATTAAGGGGGGACAGGTATGTCAGATGCATTATTGGAGATCAAAGATTTAAACATTGTATATCAGACTGACGAGGAGACTGTCCATGCCGTAAACCGTATCAGCCTGACGGTACATACAAAGGAAACCCTGGGCCTGGTAGGTGAGACCGGGGCAGGAAAGACTACTACGGCCCTTGCCATTATGCGCCTCCTTCCGGAGCGTATTGGAAAGGTGGAGCAGGGACAGGTGCTTTTTGACGGGGAAAACCTGCTGGATCTAAAGGAGAGTGAGATGCTGTCCGTCCGCGGACAGAAGATCGCCATGATCTTCCAGGATCCTATGACCAGCCTGAATCCTGTGCTCACAGTGGAGGACCAGATCCTGGAAGTGCTTCAGTTCCATAACCACAACAACCTGAGCCGGGCACAGATGGGAAAAAAGGTGGAGGAGATGCTGGAACTGGTGGGAATACCTGCTGCCAGGAAAAACTGCTATCCCCATGAATTTTCCGGAGGTATGAAGCAGAGGGTGGTGATTGCCATGGCCCTGGCCTGCAATCCCAGGCTGCTGATCGCAGATGAGCCCACCACGGCTCTGGATGTGACGATCCAGGCCCAGGTTCTGGGAATGATGGAGGAATTAAAGGAACGGTTCGGTACATCCATGCTGCTGATCACCCACGATCTGGGCGTGGTCGCCCAGACCTGCGACCGGGTTGCCATTATGTATGCGGGTGAGATCGTGGAGCATGGGACCATTGAGGATATATTCACGGGGAAGAGACACCATCCCTACACCCAGGGCCTGTTCGGCTCCATTCCCAGCATGACAGGGGATGCCAAACGCCTGAATCCCATTGCTGGGCTGATGCCTGATCCAACCAACCTGCCCCAGGGATGTAAGTTCCACACCAGATGTCCCCACTGCATGGAAGTCTGCAGGCACAGTCTGCCCCCGGTCTGCAAGGAGGGCACCCATGAGATCGCCTGCCATCTGTTTGTTGGTAAGGAGAATGTGACATCTGACGGAGAGGAGGTTATGCGCATATGAGCCGGAACAGCCAGAATACGCCTTTGATCGAGACGGTCCATTTGAAGAAATACTTTGATACAGGTTCCGGCGTGCTTCATGCAGTGGATGATGTGAACCTGACCATCAGCCCCCAGAAGACCCTGGGTGTGGTAGGGGAGTCGGGGTGCGGAAAATCCACCCTGGGCAGGGCCATCCTCAGGCTCACACCGGCCACAGAGGGAAAGATACTGTATAATGGAAAGGATATCCTGTCCTGCAATCCCAACCAGCTGAGGGAACTGCGAAAGGAAATGCAGATTATTTTCCAGGACCCCTATTCCAGCCTGAATCCGCGTATGACGGTCAGCGAGCTGATCGCGGAACCCCTGGTGGTCAACCGGGTGATGAAGAATAAAGCGCAGCTTCGGGAAAGGGTGGCGGAGCTGATGGAGACGGTGGGCCTGGCCCCGCGCCTGGAAAGTGCCTACCCACACGAGCTGGACGGCGGAAGGCGTCAGAGGATCGGAATTGCCAGGGCCCTTTCCGTAAATCCCAAGTTTATTGTCTGTGATGAGCCGGTATCGGCCCTGGATGTGTCCATTCAGGCGCAGATCCTCAACCTGCTGATGGATCTCCAGGATAATATGGGCCTTACCTACATGTTTATTACCCATGACCTCTCAGTGGTGCGCCATATCTCTGATGAGATTGCGGTCATGTATCTGGGGCAGTGTGTGGAGCGGTGTGAGTCAAAGGAACTGTTTGACAACCCCATCCATCCCTATACAAAAGCGCTTCTAGATGCCATCCAGGTGCCTGACATCTCACTGAGGGGAAAGAGAAAACCCGTTATCCACGGGGAGGTAACAAGCCCCATTGATCCTAAACCGGGATGCCGTTTTGCAACCCGCTGTCCCCTTGCCACTGACGGATGCTGGGGCAGCCCGGTCCCGCTTCGGGAGGTGAGCGCAGGTCATTTTGTTGCCTGTAATCTTATATAGCAGTGAACTCCCGGAGTCTCCCCGGCGCTCATATCTGCGGCTGATTTCCCGCAGGCCGCACACGAATCGGATCAACGTACACACCGTGTACGCCTCATAAATATGGGGTACACAACACAAATAAGGAGGAGAAGTTATGAAAAAGAAAATGTTGAACTGTGCCATTACAGCAGCAGTGCTGGCCTTAACCCTTACAGGATGCGGCGGACAAAAAAGCACGGACGCGCCCGCGTCCTCTGAAAAGACACAGACAGCGGCATCCGGGGAAACCAAGGATTCCCTGACCATTGCGCTGACCAATGAACCCACAACCCTGGATCCACAGCTGGCAGCAGACTCCATCGGAGGCATGATCATCCTCAACCTTCATGATCCGCTGGTGCGCAGGGACGCGGAGGGCAACGTGGTGCCAGGACTGGCGGACTCATGGGATGTGGCGGAGGACGGTTTGTCCATCACCTTCCATCTGCATGAGGGCGTGAAGTTCCAGGACGGTTCCGCCCTGACAGCGGAGGACGTGGCGTTTTCCCTGAACAGGGCCATTGACAAGCCCCAGTCTGAGCTGTACACATCCTTTATGGACAGCGCTGAGGTTGTGGACGAAAACACGGTAAAAGTGAATTTAAAGTATAAGGAGCTGGCAGCGCTCCAGTATCTGACCCAGACTAACAGCGCCATTGTATCAAAGGCATATGTGGAATCTGTGGGTGATGAGAACTACGCTGCAAAGCCAAGCGGAAGCGGTCCATACAAGCTGGTGGAATGGCAGAAGGGAAGCAAGATCATCCTGGAGTCCAACGAGGACTACTATAAGGGTGCGCCGGCCATCAAACACATTGAACTGCGTGTGCTCAAGGAAGCCACCACTGCCATGGTTGCCCTGGAGAGCGGGGATGTGGATCTGGTGCACAATATAGGAGGGCTGGATGTAATGACCGTACAGTCCAACGATAAACTGGGATACCAGGAGACCAACGGCACATCAATCTGGAATCTTGCATTTAATGTAAACGCAGAGCCTTTTAATGACGTAAAGGTGAGAAAAGCCCTGGCTATGTCTGTAAAGCGCGATGATATCATAGCAGGCGCAATGGACGGCGCAGGAATGCCGGCAGAGATCATTCTCACTGACCAGACCACTCCCAACCCGGGCGCGGATACCATTGATACGCCCAAGTATGACCCGGAAGGCGCCAAGGCCCTCCTGGCAGAGGCAGGATATCCCAATGGATTTAAGACCACTATCTCTGTGAGGGAAGATTACACCAAGAAGATCGCCAGCATTGTACAGAGCGAGTGGAAAGAGATCGGCGTGGATGCCGAGATCCAGGTTATGGAACGCGCAGCACTGCTGTCTGATATCAAGGCCGGAAAGCTGGGATGCTATACGGTTGGGAATGTAAGCATGACCCTGGATTCCACCTTCCTTCTGGGAACATTGTCAACTGACAATATCCCGGATTCCAACATGACATTCTACTCCAATCCCGAGTATGACAAACTGGTGGAACAGCAGGCCAATACAGATGACCCGGATCAGCGTTTGGATCTGATCAGGCAGGCTTTGGACATAGAGGCAGAGGACGTGCCCAGGATCAACCTGTTCTATATGGTGTCCAATATTGCCTACAACAAGGATTTAAACTGCAAGGTATGCCCTGCCATGGAAAGCTACAACTGGTCTGAATTTTCCTGGAATTAAACAGAAACCCGGAATGGTCTCAGCAACCATTTTGGACCTTTTATCAGATGCCTGTATTCCTCTGAGGAGTATGGGCATCTTTTTCTGCGCAGGATGGACCCCGGCTGCATTTTGCCGCGAAGGTTGAATCCCGGCTGCATTTTGGGTATACTGAGGGTAATGTCCCATAAAAAAATTATATGAAAATTTGTCTTTGTCTGTAACGAATCCGGGGGCCGTGACACTAATTAACAGAAGGAGGAAATACATATATGGATTCCATGGAAGAAATCTATTTAAAGCACGGAAAAATGATATATGGTTTTCTCTTGACCCGGACACAGGATCCCGATCTGGCGGAGGAGCTGACCCAGGAGACATTTTACCAGGCGGTAAAGAATATTGGTACCTACAAAGGGAAAAGCAGCGTATCCACCTGGCTTTGCGGCATTGCCAGGAACCTGTGGTATGAGCATTTGCGGAAGCAGAAAAAGCATGTGCCCCTGGAGGAGGCAGCAGAGATACCTGTGGATTCTGCTGAAAAGCAGATGTTCCATTCCTGGGACAGCATCCAGATCCTGAGGCTGGTGCATGGGCTGGAGAATCCCATGCGGGAGGTGATGTATCTCAGGCTGGTGGGAAACCTTACATTCGGTCAGATTGGGGAGATTATGGAGAAAAGTGAGAACTGGGCAAGGGTGACCTATTACCGCGGAAAAGAGCGGGTAATGAAGGAGGCGGAAAAATTATGAACCATAAGATACCATGTGAAGTCATAAGGGATTTGCTGCCTTTGTATGCGGATGGGCTGACCAGTGAGGCAAGCGGGCAGGAGATCAGGGAACACCTGGAGCAATGCGGGGAGTGCAGGGAAATGTACCAGCGCATGAAAAAGGATGTGGAAGGAGAAGGCCGGTCCGCCAAGGAGGAGGGGCAGATCGATTACCTGAAAAAGGTAAGGAGGAGAAACGTAAGGAGTGTGCTGGCAGGAGCCGCGGCCGTATTCCTCCTCACTGTCTCTGTGCTGTTTGTAAAACTGTTTATCATTGGGCTTCCTGCGGATTCCTACATGATCACTTACACCAATGTTAATCATGATCGGGTGCAGGTTGGAGGCGTATTCTATAATTCGGCCTCTGTATACAGCCGCTATAAGGTGGTCTCAGGGGCGGACGGAAAGGATAGGCTGGTAATCTATGCATGCCTGGCATCCCCATGGAACAGGAGCGGGTCCTTTAACCTGGATTTAAAGCTTCCCCAGCCGGGCAGGCAGATGGATATCAACGGCATCACTGTGAAGGGGGACGGTACGGTTGTGAGCCGCCTTGCCAATGATCTGTACGCGGCCAGGAATCCCTATGTGGGGAACATGTCGGCCAATGGAAAACTCGCCGGGCTTCTGGGCATAGGAAAGGAACTGGGAAGCTTTAAAAATGAGCTTCAGACAACAAAAGAGCCCTATGGATGGACCATGAAGTTTGAGGACAGCACATCCAATTCCGCTGTGATGGAAGAAAAGATGCGGGCATATTCCTGTGTGCTCATAGCCCTGACCGGGAATCTGGGGCAGGTTGACTGGACGTACACCGTGGAACTGGAAAGCGGACCCGCCAAGCGCTGCGGCACCATCACGGAGAAGGAGTGTTCCCGGTACGCCGGCGCGCCTGTTAAGTCCTTTGGAGACAGCCCTGAGAAGGTGCAGGAACTTCTGGACCTGATGGGGATCGGGGAGTGAGTGAACAGGCCGGAGGGGGATTTAACGGCCGAATCCGCACAAAAGGCTTGAATAAAAATTAGCAATACTATATAATAATATTATTATAGATGTTGCGGAGGCCGAAATGACAGAAAAGGCAAAGAAGATAACGCTGGATGATATTGCAGCGGAGACAAAGCTTTCAAAGTTTTCAGTGTCGCGGGCAATAGCCGGTAAAAGCGGTGTAAGCAAGGAGACCAGGAAACAGGTGCTGGATGCCTGTGAGCGTTTGGGTTATGTGAGAAAGAAGGCGCAGAACAGCGGTAAAAAGTATGTTTTATTCATTATACCTAAATATGATGCCCAGGATACGGGGTTTTGGATGAAGGTGATGCTGGGGGTGGAGAATGCTCTGGCCCTTATCGGATATTCCCTGCATTTAAAGGTTACATCCGATGTGGAGGACAGCCTGGTGGAGCAGGAGGCGGAGGAAGCGGCAGGGATACTGTTTGCAGGATACAAGAGCCTGTCTTTTGTGGAAAAGGCAGCGGTTTATGACCGGCCTATGATGATCCTGACATACCCTCCCTATAACTTATTTCCCTATGACACCATGCATTTTGCGGACCGGGAGGGCGCCTTCTGCCTGTGCGAACGTCTGATCCGGATGGGCCATACGAGGATCGGCTATTACGGTTCCCTGGAACGGCCGTCCATGAAAAAACGGTTTGACGGAGTCAAGGAGGCAGCTGCCCAGTACGGGGTGGTAATATCCAATATCTGGGATAAAGAAAACTACTTTGAATCCAGTGACCTGGTGCATGAGCTGCAGGATCTAAAAAACAATGGAAGCCTGCCGTCCCTCATTATATGCAGCACGGATACATATGCCCAGTCGCTGATATTCCTGCTGAATAAAATGGGGATTGAAGTGCCTGAGGATGTGTCAGTGACCGGATTTAATAATGATCTGGATGATCATCTTCCCATTCCTCTGACCAGCGTTGGTTTTAACAAAAGAGAGTATGGCAGACTGGTGGTCCATTATCTTATGGACAGGATTGAGAACCCCGGGCTGGCTGTGAGAAGGATTTCCATTGTTCCGCAGCTGGTGCTGGGAGCGACCACAAAGGCAGTTGACTGAGCCGGCTATATCAAGCCCCCTTATCGATCGTAAGAGATTGGTAAGGGGGCTTTTTTGTTAGTCTAACAACTGGAACCTAACATAGATAAAATTAGGTTGTATATTAAATTGACATAGGTTGATTATGATGCTAATATTATTGTATAAAAATAAAAAATTAGCTAATTTTTCCCTGCGAGGAGAGGTGCTTTATGGCAAAAATTCCTTTGTTGGAAATAAAAGGATTAAGGAAGTCATTTAACGGAGTCGAAGTCCTTCACTCAGTGGATCTGACACTGGAGAAAGGAAAAGTAACTGCATTAGTCGGAGAGAATGGAGCGGGAAAATCAACCTTGATGAAGATTCTTATGGGAGAGTACCATGCGGATGCCGGTGAGGTCTTTCTGGAGGGGGAGAAGGTGGTGTTTTCCAATCCCCACCAGGCATTGTCAAGGGGAATATCCATGATCTTTCAGGAAATGTCCCCGTTTCCGGAACTTACGGTGGCGGAGAACATGTACGTGGGGCGGGAGCCTCACAAATTTATCTTTATCAGAAAAAAGGAACAGCGGAAAATGGCGGAAGCCCTGCTGGAACGGCTGGGGATCCATTTAGACCTGGACCGCAAGGTAAAGGACCTTACGGTTTCGGAAATGCAGCTGTTGGAAATAGCCAAAGCCATCTCATATGATTCCAAGATTGTGATCATGGACGAGCCCACCTCGGCGCTGACCGACTCGGAGGTCAGGATTTTATTTGCCACCATCTCAAACCTGAAAAAACATGGTGTGGCAATGGTGTATATTACCCATAAGCTGGATGAACTGGTACAGGTTGCGGACACGGTCTGTGTACTGCGGGACGGCAATATCATCAGTTCCCGCCCGATCCATGAAGTGGAGCAGAATGTCATGATCAGTGAAATGGTGGGGAGGAAGATAGAAAACATATATCCCAGGGTGGAAAAGCAGATCGGGGATGTTGTTTTTGAAGTAAGGGGGCTGGAACGCAGGGGAGAATTCCACGATATAAGTTTTACCATCCGCAAGGGTGAGATACTTGGGCTGGCCGGCATGGTGGGGGCGGGGAGAACCGAGGTAGTGTCCTCCATATTTGGGATCAATCCTTATACAAAGGGAAAAGTCCTGTTAAATGGAGAGGAGATCCATATCAGGTGTCCGCGGGATGCCATGAGATATCATTTCGCATTCATACCCGAGGACCGTGCACGTGACGGACTGAATCTTGTGGGGTCTATCCGATCCAATATGTGCCTGACCATCTTAAAGGGAGTCAGCCGATGCAGGGGGATATTTCCGGATAGTAAGGGGGAACGGGATTGTACGGCAAGGATGATCGAGCAGATGAATATTAAGTCCAACAGCCAGGAACAGCCGGTCAATTCCCTGTCGGGAGGGAACCAACAGAAGATCGTGGTTGCAAAATGGCTTTTGACACAGCCTGATATTGTGTTTTTGGATGAACCCACAAGGGGAATCGATGTGGGAGCTAAATTTGAGATCTATCAGCTGATCCAGGAACTGGCAAAGGAGGGGAAGGCGGTTCTGATGATATCATCGGAGATGCCGGAACTCCTGGGCATGTGTGACAGGATCGTGGTTCTTAAGGAGGGGCGCCTTGCTGGGGAGCTGCTTGCGCAGGATGCCACACAGGAAAATATTATGGCCGCCATTGTAAAAGAATAATGTCTGAGGAGCGGGGTTATGTTGAAATCGAAAGATAAGAAGCCGGATATTAAAAAAATTGTTTCAAAAATGGGAATTGTGTTTGTGTTGATCGCACTGATCATACTATGGTCCAGTCTGTCCCAGTCCTTTTTCACTGTAAATAATCTGCTTTTGATCATTAAGCAGGTCAGCTTATACAGTATCCTGTGTGTGGGAATGACCATTGTGCTGGTCACAGGGGGAATCGACCTTTCCATTGGATCTATTGTAGCGCTGTCCGCGGTATTTGCAGCCCGCTATTGCTCGGGTGATCATCTTAATATGCCCCTGTATATACCTATTATAATCGCCGTTTTGATCGGCACTGCATGCGGGGTCATCAACGGACTGGGAGTTGCCTATGCAAAGATTCCCCCGTTTATCATGACCATGTGCATGATGCTTGCGGCCAGAGGAGCTGCTTATGTGTACACCAACGCAAAGGCGATCTTTAATCTCAATGAAAGGTTTGTCAATATATCAAACGGTTTTTTGGGAAGGACCTATAATGCGGACGGGATCATAGATAATTATGGAATCCCCTACATGGTTTTTTATTTTGCAGGAGCTGTGATCATCGGAGTATTGATCCTTCATTTTACCACATATGGGCGTAGGATTTATGCGTTGGGAGGCAATAAATCCGCGGCAAGGTACTCGGGTATCAACACGCAGCTCATAGAATGCTCCGCCTATGCGATCAGCGGACTGTGCGCCGGAATCTGCGGCTTTCTGATGGCAAGCCGTATTTCCTCAGGCAATGCCAATTCCGCCAGCGGCTATGAGATGACCGTTATCTCCGCCGCAGTGATCGGAGGCGTTTCACTTTCCGGAGGAGTAGGCACCATGTACGGGGCAATGGTGGGCGTGCTGATCGTGGGTGTTATCAGCAACGGAATGGATATCCTGGGAATTAACACATACTTTCAGCAGATTCTGCAGGCAGTCATCATATTCGTTGCCGTATATATTGATGTACGTGTAAATGGAAAAAAGAAATAAAAAGCAAAGTGTACTCTGGAAGATTCCAGAAGTACACCCAAAATAAAAGGAGGAAAAAGATGAAAAAATTATTAGCAGTGGCAATGGCGGCAACTATGGTGCTTGGCCTGGCGGGGTGTGGTCAGAAGAATGAACCGGCTCCTGCAGCGCAGGCATCAACTGCAAAGGAGACATCAGAGGAAAAGGTTACAAAACCAGAGGAAACCACAGCAGGTGAATCAGCTCAAACGGAAAAAAGCGATGGAAGCCTGGGAAAAATCTTGTTTCTTCAGACACACAACAACAATTCCTTTATGTCATATATGGGGGAGGTCTTTGTGGAGGTTGCCAAAGAAAACGGATTTGAGTGTGATCACCTTACCGCTGATTCCGATGAGGCAAAGCAGCTGTCCCAGATCGAGCAGGGAATTGCCAGCAAGGAATATGTGGGCATTGTGTGCGACTGTACAGGTGAGGGCGTGACCCTGGGATTTAAAGAGGCTAAGGAAGCCGGTATGTTTGTTATGACGTTACATGAAGGAGTGGAAGATAATACATATGTTGACTGTGTAGTGGCCTGCAGCCTGTCCCAGACCGGATATGAAGCCATCAGCCTGGAAGTAAAAGAACTGGGAGAAGCTTTTAACCTGGCAATTGTAAACGGCTCGGAAGGACATGGCGCAACCGTGGCGATCCGCAAGGGGTATGACAAGGCACTGGCAGAGTATCCCAATATCAATGTGGTGTTTGACGGAGCAGGCAACTGGAACGCAGAGGATGCCATGGCATTGACAGAAACCTGGTTTTCATCAGGGACCAAGATTGATGGCGTGGTGTGTATGAATGATGGTATGGCTACTGGTGTACGGCAGGTTATGAAAGACAACGGAGTGCTTGGAACCCTGCCCATTTATTCAAATGACTGTGAGCTGGATACGCTGGATGCGATCGAAGCAGGTGAACAGAGAGGTTCCTTTGATATGAACGCGCAGTCACAGTGTGAGGCGGCAGTGGAGGCAATGAAGACCCTGGTAACAGGCGGAACATTGAAGGAAAAGGAAATCTATGTGGATCCGCTGCTGGTAACAAAGGAAAACCTTCAGGAATACCGCGAGAGCCATGGCGGGAATTATTAATACCAAATAGGACAAACAGCATGAAAAAGACGATCTTGATGTTGGGGACATTTGACTCCAAGGGAAAGGAATTTGATTATCTGTACCGGGAACTTGAGAGAAGGGGAGCGGACATAATTGCCATGGATGTGGGTATATTTGAACCTGTGGGTTCGTTCCCTGTCCGGATAGCGGCGCAGGAGGTAGCTCTTGCAGGGGGTGTGCCCCTGGAAGAACTGAGGAAAAAGGGGGACCGCGGCTGGGCCATGAAGATCATGTGCCTTGGCGCCCGTAAGATCGCGGTGGGATTGGAGGCGGAACATTCCATCCAGGGTGTGATCGGTATGGGGGGAGGCGGAGGAACATCCATTGCAGCCACAGCCATGCAGGGCCTTCCCTTGGGGTTCCCCAAGGTGTGTATTACTACACTGGCGTCAGGGGATACAAGGGAGTATGTGGGTACCAAGGACATTGTGCTGTTCCCGTCCATTGTGGATATCTGCGGGCTGAACCGTTTTTCCAGGATGATCATATCAAGGGCAGCCGGAGCGGTCTGGGGGATGATGCAGTATGATTTTATACCGGATGGGAACGATAAACCCATTATCTGTATTTCTATGTTTGGAAATACCACTGCCTGTGTGGAAAAATGTGCTGCCCGTTTGGAAGAAGCCGGGTATGCGCCCATCATCTTCCATGCCACGGGCAGCGGCGGGCGTTCCATGGAGGAACTGATTATGGGCGGGCACTGCGCCGCATGTCTGGATATCACCACCACGGAATGGGCGGATGAGATCTGCCATGGAATTCTGTCCGCAGGGCCCCAGCGTCTGGATGGCCCAGCAGCTGCCGGGATTCCCCATGTGATCGCTCCGGGATGTCTTGACATGGTCAATTTCGGATGCCGGGACACTGTCCCTGAAACATACATAAAAGCAAAGCGCATATTTTATGAGTGGAATCCTATGGTAACCCTTATGAGAACCGATAAAAAGGAAAATGCGGCCCTGGGGAAAATACTTGCGGAAAAGGCCAATAAGTCTGACTCCCCTGTTGCCTTTATCCTTCCTCTGAAAGGTGTATCCATACTGGACGGAGAGGGGGAGGCGTTTTGCGATTGGGAAGCAGACCGGGTTTTGTTTGATGCGATCCAACGCAGTGTACATAAAGACATTCCTGTTGTTAAGGTGGATGCCAATATCAATGATGATTTGTTCGCTGAGCAGGCAGTTAAGCTGCTGCTTAAGATCATGGATCATAATAAAACTGATTAAGGAAAGGAAGTAAAATAGTATGATAATTAGACGAGAGGAAATACTTCGCAGGCTTCGCCGAAATATCAGTGAAGGGCGCCCCATTATTGGCACAGGGGCAGGTACGGGAATCAGCGCCAAATTTGAGGAGGCAGGAGGAACGGATTTAATTATCGTATATAACTCCGGGCGGTACCGCATGGCGGGCAGGGGGTCAAGCGCCGGATTGCTGGCTTATGGGGACGCCAACCAGATTGTGATGGACATGGCGGGGGAGATACTTCCAGTGGTTAAAGACACACCGGTCCTGGCAGGAGTTAATGGAACGGACCCGTTTAAGGATATGACCTGCTTCTTGAAAAAAGTACGGGATGTGGGTTATTCAGGGGTCCAAAATTTCCCCACAGTAGGCTTGTTTGAGGGAAGGATGAGACAGACCTTTGAGGAGACTGGGATGAGCT